>JADMIO011319513.1_pt1 | contig 67976 bp, 104 predicted proteins | sample 8958161 | NCBI WGS metagenome assembly JADMIO01 (sample SAMN16585339, study PRJNA669376) | soil metagenome | isolation source: Crop rotation soil | place: USA: Cullars Rotation, Alabama | collected 2011 | reverse complement strand
GCCGCGACTTCAAGTCACGTGAATTCCAAGCTTCGGATCCCACTGTGCTGGAAAGCTTCGCCCAGGGATGCAGGACCTCCCCGATTACCCCCGGCTCGTCACCGGAGAGGAACGGCTTACTGGTTGTAGCCGCTCCTGGCAGGCACCTCACGGGACGAGGAATCTCGCTACGGGGGCGCGCTGGGCGCACTTGCCGGTTGTCCAACGCTACGAACACCTCGAACCGGACGAGGAGTGAACCTAACCCCCACCTGTTTCCCGTCCTGCATCCCTCAACGCTTCCTCCCGCTATCCGCCATCAACTCCGCGACCGAGCCGTACATCCGCCGCAGGCGCGCCCGCTGTACCCAAGACCGCTGCCGCCACGCTTCAAGGAGTCGGTCGATCTCACCCTTGTGTTTGTGCTGGCCGTGCTTGGCAAACCACATGCCCATCCGGCGCATCTTTGGGTTGTGCTTCTTGCGGCCCACGGTGTTACTCCAACAGCCCCCACTCCCGGCACTCCCGCTCCAGATCGGCGCGGTAGGCGCGGGCGGCTTCTTCGCAGGCGGCCTCAGCCTCCTCCCGCGTAGCCAAGGGCAGGGACTTCTCGCACGTCCCGCCGTAGTAAGCCGTCACCTGAAAGCCGCCGCCATAGCACCGGAAGATAACAGTGCGAAAACGCCCGCGCTCTGCAACCGTGCGTCGATCCTGTTCTGGCTGCCAGCGGCCCGCCAGGAGTTGAGCTTCAGCCACCCTGCTTCTCCTCGCTCATCGCCCGCAGGAACGCCCGCGCAGCGGCCTCGGCAGCGCAAGTGCCCCTGCCAATCTCATCGCCGCCCGCCCGGCCTTGCCGAAGCCGGCAGAACCAGGTGCCGGCTTCTTCATCCCAGCCGTTCCACAATTCCAGGCTATCCCAACCGGCTTCTCGCAAGCCCGGCAGCAGGTCCCGCTCGCAGGCATCAAACGATGCGTGATACGCCGGCACCCGATCCGTGAAGACCGATCCCGGCTTCCGGCCCAGGTGATCCACGCCGCCGGTATAGGTCTGGCTGTGGATCGCCTGCCAGCCCAGCCGTTCCGCCGCGGCACGCGCGAGCGCCCAGCCCTCAAGCTCCGGGACAGTAGACATGATCCTCCCCCTTCTCGATGAGCCACGCAACCCATTCCCGCGCCGTCATCGTCAGATCATTGGGTCCCGGCCAGTCTTCAGCCCAGCGGGTCAGGAGTGCGGAAGGCGCGACAGGTCGGACCCGTCCGCTCGGCTCGTCGCCGTAGCCTGCTACGATCCGGCGGGCTTCGCTGGCGGAAGCGGCTAAGACAACCCAATGGGCGCCGGGGGCGACGGGGGCGCGGTAGAGTTGGCGGTCAGGCATCACAGCTTCCCGTCCTTCCAGAGTTGCCGCGCAACTTCTAAAATCCACTCTTCCGGGATTTCGCTGCGCTCAATTTCAGGGGAAACCGGCACAGCAAACTGCACCAGATCAAGCACCTCTTCTCGGTAAGGCTCGGACGGATCAGGAAAGCGCAAAAACGAGAGTGGAGACGGCAGGACGGCCCGCTTGATTCGCAAGTGGCGATTCCCCGGCGCTACTGGCAGGCATTCCCCGGTGTCGCGGTTGAGGTAGACCTCAAAGTGTTCTAGTCGGTGGTCATTCATCCCGCTCCTCCGTGTCGGGCCTCTCCAGCCCCAGCAGCGCCACCATCAGGCCCGCGTGAGCTTCAAGCAGAGGGCGGGACTTCTTCATCTGATTCAATCGGTTTCATCCGCTTCATCATCTGGCCTTTTCAGCTTCAGCAGTTCCACCATCAAGCCTGCTATGATCTCGCATCGTCGCTTCAAGATTTTTACATCCGTGCCGAAAATCTGCCTTCTCGCCCTATCCTGCGAAGTCCGATCTCCTTTTACTTCAATGACCGCATAGCCTAAGTTCGGACTGACACATGCCCAGATGCGGGTCTTCCCCGTGATTTCAGCGATCTCGTTACAGGGCGCGAACCCTCTCTTGCGCCCGTCCTGCCACGGTAGCGGGATCGGCTCCGCTTCAATCCGCATCAGAGACGGCCTCCCGCTCGTTCCGCCGCTCCTTCAGTTCCGACAGGCACACTTCCTCGTGCGAACACTCGAAGCAAAGGAATAGCTCGGTCATCAGGGCCGGCTCTTTGTCCCCAAACACCAGCACCGACTCGTCGGCATCGGGAGCCATTGCCTCTGCTACGGCAAGACCGCCGACCCCGAAATACGACAGCATGCTCCTCATCCCTGGCTGTGGATGAACGAGGGCGGTTGAGAGCCGGACCACTTCAAATGTCGCGCCAGAACCGTCCTGACCGACCGGCTTGCAGAGCCGCCTCCCGGCTATCGAAGACCATGCAGAATCCGACGCAACCCGCCGGGGGCCGGACCTGGATCGGTAGATGCTGGAAGGGACCGGGCGCGGTGTCGAACCCCTCCCACGACTCGATTTTCATCAGGAGGTAGCGCGTCATCCCGTCTCCTTGACCTGCACGCGCCCCTCGACATCCGCCAGCCGGGCAATGGCAGTCAGGTCGATGGGGTAAAGCCGATTCCGGCCAGGGTAATCCGGGACCATCCAACCGCTTTTACGCCAGTAGTGATTGCCGCGCTCATCTACCGCCTGGGTGCGCGTGAAACGGACAATCCGCACCAACGGCTCAGTGCCATAGACTGACCGCGCCAGCCCTTCGGCGGTGCGGTCGGGTAGCTCATCAGGCATCTTCAGGGTTTCCCTTCGGCTCCGGCGCAGGCATGCGGCGTTCCTCTTCGTCAGCTACCCATTGCCGCAGGTGCCCATCCCAGATATCGAGCATCCCTTGGACGTGTGCCGCCTGCCCTGGGTCCTTCGCCTTCCGCGCTTGACTTGCCCACCAATCGGCGAAGTGCCGTGCGCCGTTGCGGAACACCTCGGCCTCGCCAGGAAGCGGCTGGTCCCACATTCGGCGCTTCCATTCCTCAAATGCGGTGGCGCTTTGTTCTGCTGCGACGAACTCCAGGGCGGCGAAGAGTTCCCGACACAGCTCCTCGGTCAGTTCCGGTGGGTTCTGGCCTTTTTCAAAGCAACCCCGCAAGCGGGGCATCAGATACGCCAGGTCGCGGGACCAATAGGGACGATGTTCACTCATTGGGTTTCGCCTCGGACGAGAGCAGCGTGATTCCGCCGTCCGGTCCCTTGCCGAAGCGGCGCTCTAGGTCGGACACCTTCTCCACCAGCGTTTCCACAGTCTCCGCGAGACGCCCAACCGTGGCAGCCAGCACATCAACGCTCGGCGCTCCCAATTCGTGAAGGACGCCTGCCTCCACAATTTCCGCCTGGGTTCTGCCCTGTGTCCGCGCCGTGTCTCGCAATCGGCGCAACGTATGGTCACTTAGCCATACGGTCACTCGCGTCTTTCCGTGTCCGGCGGCTGGCTCTCTCCTCGCCATCAGGCTCATGCCCCCACTCTAACACAGACCGGTAGGTATTGCAACTTGCGGCAAGTTTCTTGCCTAAACTCGCTTGACAGGTATTGCAACTTGCTGTAGAATGACTACAGTAGAAACGACGAAGGGCCGGCCACCCCCGCAAAGAAGCGCCGACCCTTCCCGCAGACCCCCGGAGGGACCCGACAGATGCAGTGTATCACAGGGTATCGCACGAAACTCCTTCCTCTCGCCCGCGCGGAGCGTTTCGCCCGGTGCCTCGCCGCCAACGGGCGGTTCACCAACGTGCAGGTGCAGGAAAGCAACCGCACCAAGAGCGCCGACAAGCGGCACTTCGTCTACTACACGCCCCGGAGCGTCGAGCGGGGGTGGGCACTGCGCGACGAGGCGCAGGACGCCCGGCAGAAGCGGGCCGAGGAGCAGGCGCACCGCTACCAGTTCGTTCTCTCGGACAGCGGGCGGTTCTACTACACGCTCAACGTGGAGACGGGCGAGGTTTACGAGACCACGGTTCACGATTGCGACTGCCCCGACAAGGCGTACAACCTGCGCCGCACCGGGCTTCAGTGCAAGCACTCCCTGATGCTGGAGTGCCGGTTGGCCGAAGCCGCCCGCGAGGCCGAGATCGAGCGGCAGATCGAGGAGATGCTGGAAGAGGAAGCCGCCGAGGAAGAAGCCCGGCGGGGCTACGAGGCGGCGGAGGAAGAGGCGCGGGGGCTGCGAGCCTACGAGGCCGAGCAGTCCCGGCTCGCCCTGGCCCGGAGCCGGATGAGTGAGGACTTCCCCGACTTCTGACGTCGCAACGCGGGCCGGGACCGCCAACCGGCCCCACTGACACACAGGAGGACCGGAACAATGAGAACCAAGCCTGAGATCCAAGCGCAAATCCAGCACGCCTATAACGTGCAGCGCCGGTACAACAACCTGAACTCGCAGCAGCGGGAACAGCCGGACGGGCAGGCGCTCGCGGCGGAACTGAACGACCTGTGCCCCCAGATCGAAACGGCGCTGGCGGCGAACGGTCAGCGGATGGATTGGTGGACGTGGCAGGTGCGCGCCGCCCGCTAGGAGTTGGGGCCTGGGGCCGGAAAGCGCCGGACACCCCGGCGGAAGGAGCGAGGGGGATGGCGGTAGACAGATCGGAGCGGCTGAACAAAGCCGAGTTTGCAGCCCTGGACGCCCTGATGGGCCAGGAAGTCGGCAGTGCCCTGACCGGGAAGTTCCTGCCGCATCTGGCGCGCATCCCGAAGCGGACAGCGGAGCGGCTGGTGGAACGCGGCCTGATTGAAGCGACCACGTTCGAGGTGAGTCGCGACCGGTTCGGCAAGATCGAAGTGTCCGGCTGGGTGATGACGCACCTGGGCGGGATGGTGTACGGGAAGGCGTGCGCGGAACTGCCGGAAGCCAACGAATGAAAACCTGGCGCTGCGGCTCTCTCCGCGTGACTCGCTTCCAGCATCCCCGCGCTTTTGGGTGGGAATGGGTCGGCAGGGGCTTCATCTGGGAGTGGGGGCGGTGGCAGGTGTCGTTCCTGCTGCCGGTTTAGAACAACATTTAGTTGGCGCAGGTGCGGGCGCTGGCAGGGGAGGAAAGCGAATGAGTGATGAGGTGCGGCTTGAAAACTGGCATGTGGCTGTCCGGCCTTCCGATCCTTACACAGCGCCAGAACTGCGCGCGACCTGTCTCTCCGGTGAGGTCTATGGACATCCGCGCTTTGAAGACGGCGACCGGATCACAACGAGTCCTGTTCGGAGCGTAGAGGGTCGGCGGGCCGAGACGAACAACACCACCTATCGGCTCGGTAAGGTCTCGGAACAGTACCGGGATTGGTGCCGAGAGCGGGGGATCGGCGGGGATTTGGATGGAGAGGACCTGGCAGAGGTGTTCCAGCCGAGGAAGCCGCCGTCCGTCTCTGAAATGCGCGGGATTGACCCGGACTTTACCGGCGGGAAGGGTAGCGTGGAATACGTGCGAGAGGGTCGCGATTAATGACCCTCACCGACCGCCGCCAACTCGCCGCCCTCCTGGAGGTGCGGGCGAAGGAATGCTGTCCGCATTGTCGGGCTGGTGTGGGACACGACCCGATGGGCCTCTACTTCAAACCGTTTGGGCGTCACCTGGGGCCAACGGTCATCGCTCCTGGCCCGGTCTGTCTCTCCGGTGAGCTGTGGGCCGAGATTCGGACTTTGCGCGATGAGTTGCGCTGGGAGGGTCTGGGGGATGAGTCAGACTGAAGAACGGCTGACAGATGAGGAGTTCGATGAGGGCTTCGGCGACTGGAACGCGCCGCCGGAACTCCTAGATGAGGCCCGTCGCGCCCGCGCTGCCGAAGCGAACATCCTGGCGCAAGCGCGGGAACTGATCGCAGCCAAGGCAGCAGAATCGGCACTCTGGACCGGGCCAGGAGAAGAACTGACCGATGCGCGAGTTGACGCGGCGGAGCGGCGCTATCAGGCAGCATGGGCCGGCTTGGAGGCGCTGACGAAGGAGCAACCCGCCGATGCCGGATAACTTTGCGGAACTGCGGCGGCTCGCCGAGGCCGCGACAGAAGGACCGTGGGAGTATGATGCCCGGTTCGCGCAGCTAACGACCGACCGCCGACCGCCGATGTCGCCCCTGATGTCGATTCGGCAAGGAAAGTGGATCATCGCAGACCTGAGCAATTCGTGGTCCACAGATGATGAACAGCTAAACGCTGATGGCGAGTTCCTGGCCGCCTGCCGTGAGGGGGTCCCGGCGCTCCTGGCGGAACTGGACCGGCTCCGCTCCGAGGTCGAGGAACGGGAACGGCTCGCGAAGCGTTACGCCCACGCGATGACGGAGCTTCAGCGGGCCGAGGTGGCAGAAACCCGCATCCTCAAGCAGGCCGTGCGGGAAACCTGGAAGGGCGAGCCGGGTTCATGGACAGAGGCGAAGGTGCAGGCTACCAAGCGACGGCTTGAAGCGGAACGGGGCGAGAACGAGGCCCTGTACGCCCTCTTGCGGGCCTGCGGAGTCGGGGAGACGGAGGAGCCGGAATGACCCTGGAACACGCCATCGAAGTCCTGAACCGAAACCGGCATCGGGGGACGGATGGCTGGAGGCTACACTATCAGAAGCCGTGCCCTGACGAGGAACAGCTTGTTAGCTATTCCAACGACTACGCTTCGCACATGCTTGACCCCTTTGAAGCCTGTGCCATCGCCCGCGCGTATGAGGCCGAGGCGTGGCGGGAACCGGTCGCACAACTCCTGGATTCGCTGGGCGAACGGGTTTGGGAGAGCGAGTACGGAGGCCCGGAGATCAGCGTGGACCGCGAACCCTTTGAGGCAGCGAGGAAGCGGCTTCAGGAGCTCTTGGAGTCTACGGATGGCTAAACCAGAAGAACCGACCGGTGGGACGCTGGCGGCGCTGGAGGCTGCGGCCCTCGCATATGAGCAATATCTCTGTGACGGCGAAGACCATCCTCCCCGGACGGCCAAAGAAAGCACGGCGCGGTATCTGAAAGGGGAGCGCCTGTTGGGCGTGCTGGGCGAGGCGAGGGCCGCGCACTTTGAAGCGCCCGAATCCGAGCGGCTGGCAGGGCTGCTGAAGGGGGAGCGAGAGCGGTGCGCGGCGCTGTTGGAACGATGGGCCGCTGTTTCAACCCTGAACGGGGAGTGCAGCCTGCGTTGGGCGGCGCGGCTGGTGCGGAAGGGTAAGGAGCCGCCTGCCGCGTGAGGGATGCCCCGAAGGGCAGAGGGGGCCGGTCAACGTGACCGGCCCTGGTTGTCGTTAGGCGAACGTGATCGCCCCGGAAATTACCAGCCGGTGGCCCACCCGGACCACCAGATACCAGGTCGGCGTCCCGGCTTCGGTGATGTCGATTCGGACCACGCCGGAGCTATTCGATACCCACTCCGCCTTCTTGTTCGTCGTGGATTGCTCCAGGAGTCTGCCGACACCTGCCACCCACCCGCCGCTCGGAGCCGCTGAAGTGAGGGCGGCAGTCTTGGAGTTGGAATCGACCAGCCACGCTGTAACGGGCGTCTCGGTCGCCACGTTGGCCCCCGCAGGCGTCTTGAGTTGGATCGTGACCTGAATCGTATCGGCAGCCTCCGCGCCCACAGAGATCGAAGCGGTCGGCACGTCTCCGAAGGCCCGGTAAACCGTCCCGTCCCAGAGGTAGATGCCTCCTGCCGTCTCGGTCAGCAGGATGAGGGCGGAGGAAGGGGTGTCGGTCGGGGCGGCGGCATCGGCGGTCTTACGGTAAAGAGAGCCGCCCCGATTCGAGAGGACGCCGGAACCGTCGATCGCGGTGATTGCGCCGCCGGAGGTAGTGACGCGGCCCAGGTAACAGGCAGGGTTCGCCGGTGGCGCCGTCGAGTTCTGGACCAGCGAGATCGAACCATCCCGCAGGAGCCAGACGTAGTTTTGAGAGCCGTTTGTAAGGGCTTTGGTCTGCGCTGCCGCCACGGTCGGGACCGCACCGATAGAAGCCGCGCCCGCCGCGATGTTCAGGGTCAGGCCACCGCCGTCCGTCAGCGCCAGGCCGTAGAGGACGCAGTAGGCCCAGAGGCCCCCTACGGTGCCGAGGTTGTCGGCGTGGGCCGCGTTCTTGTTGAGCTTGGCAGCAACGCCCGTCGTAGAACCCGTCGTAAAGAGTTCAGCCTTGACAGCAGGATCGGTGCCGGGGCGGAGGAGTGAGGAAGGGACCTGAGGCGCTGGCGTTGCCGAGGCGTTGAGCGTGTAAACTGTAGCCATAAGGAGTTACCGAAATGGAAAACCAACGCGGGAAGCGGCTACGGGCCGGCGTGTTCCGCATCGCGGGATTGGTAGCCATTACACTCGCGACATCATGGCTATTGGTCTGGCGCTGGAACCATGAAATGGTCCGCGTCTATGACCTGCCGCCGTCGCCGTGGTGGTTACCAGGATCGGTGCTGTTCAGCGTCCTGGCCGTGTGGGTCTGGGTGAAGCGTGCGGAGTTATTCCGCTAGACCGAAACCCAGGTCTCGCCGTCATCGGCGCTCGCAAAGTGAACCACCGCGCCCGACGCGACGCCGATCAAGAGCCACCGCAGCGGACCCTCCGTCGCGCACTGGAGATGGAACCCCACGTCATCCAGCATGACGCCCGTGGATAGCTCCACGCCGGGCGTTGTGTCTCCGGGATACTGCCGCGTCACCAGCACCTCCCCCGATACCAGCCCGGCCCGCAAGACGAGGCCGGTGTGCCGGTCCTCGGCAATCGTTACCTGGGTAGCGCCAGTAAACACAGTCGTTGGGTCACTCCAGGTAGCGCCGTCATCGTCGGAGAAGACCTCCAGGGCATCCGCGCCGGACAGGAAGACCAGGAGGAGCCTGCCCGACCAGTCCTGCACGAAGCGGGGCGCGTGGTCGGCGGCATTGCCCGTTGCCATCACATCGAGCACGAAGGGCGGCACGGTGTCATCGGCCCGGTGAAAGTCGATTCCGGTGCCGGTCGTGTCCCCGGCGGCATGGTAATGGCCCTGGCGAGACTGGAGGTTCCAGACGCCCCCGGCGCCGGAGCAGCGGCAGTCCGGCTCGCCTAACCAGGTGCGGTGCGGGCCGCAGATCGTGTCGGGGTCATCGCAGACCCAATCGCAGAGATCATGGTCCCACTCACAATGGAGCTCGTCTTTGCAGTCCGGGTCGGTGCAGGGGATGCAGGCAGAAGACCCCTCACACCAGCACTCGCCCGGATCGCACTCGTCGCAGTCGTATTCGCAGGTGACGAAGTTCCAAACGCAGTTGTGCTGGCCCGGTCCCGGATCGGGCGTGCAATCCACACACTGGCTTGTTTCTTCGCACCAGCACTCCGGGAGCGTGCAGCGCGGCACGCACTCGCACTCGTCAAAATCGAAGACCTGATCAGGGTCACAGTCCGGTAGGCCGGAGCAGTCCCAGGTGCAACCATCCGGGTCCCACTGGCAATCCCCCTGGTCAGGGCAGTCGGGCGGCGTGCAGTCGATGCAATCGCCGGAGGCGGCGCAGTAGCAGGTGCCGGCAGGGCAGGGCGTACCGTGGTAGCAGAGGCAGTCCCCGTCTATGTTCAGCAGGTAGAGAAGTGGATCGGTCGGACACCCGGGGCACTGACCTTCCCACTGCCAAGCGAAGATTTCATCGCCGTTGAAATCCAGAAACCCGGTGCCGACGCAGCCGTTGGAGGCCCACGAAATCGAACAAGGGTAGTTGTCGTGAACGTAGTCGGTAGGGAACGCCGGATCAGAGCAGTTCGCGCCGTTGTTGGCATTGAGGCCGGCGCACTCCTCGGTATAGGTTTCGTACCCCGCGACCAACCCCCCGGAGGCCGTGTACGGCGGACAATAGGTTCCCGTTACCGGGTTGATGATGTAATCAAGGGGCGGCGGCTGGGCTCCGGCGGGGAACAGAGAGACAACGAGCGGCGTGAAGAAGACGCAATCGACGAAAGTCGGCGCTACCGGCGGATTCGCTGGCGTCGGCACCGCTGCCCCCTACCCTGTAGCCTGAATCGGTGCGGTCGCCTGCTGCTTCCGCTCCGCACACGGCCGGCAACTCTGCGGCGCCAGCAGGAAGAACTCCACCGACGCGAGGCTCACCTTCCGATCCTCCGATGCGGCCTGCACGAACCAATCCCGCTGCGTCTCTCCGTCCTGCTTGTGGAGCTTGGCAACGATCCCGATCGCCGTGGGTTCCCGATCCGGCCCGCACGTCACGAAGAGGGAGCCGGGCAGGGGAGTGGCGAGGCACGTTGGGACCGGACGGAACCCATAACGAAGCATGCCCTGCACGAACTCCAGGAGGTTGTTCGTCGGCGGGGCGGGGATGCCGGCTTCGGCCAGGGCCAACCGGACCACGGCGAGGGCCGCGCCATCGGGATACATGACCTGGGCGGCCGCTTCGATGCGTTTCCAGCGTTCGGGGTCCGAGATGACGGTGACGAGAGGCGGGATAGCGGGCGGAGCGGGTTCTTGCGCTTGGCGGGCGGCGGTTTCTTCCGGGGTGCGGGTTCTCATTGCAGCAGATCGTCTCCATCTAACTCCGAGAAATCCATCATAAAGTACAGGTCGCCGGTTGCCGGATCAAACAATTCGGCCTGGGGCAGCGTCGTTGACGGTAGCCGCAAGAGCGCCCCTTCCATCCCCATCGCCCCGACCTGCCCCACGAAGTGGCGCGTCTGTTCCGGGTCCACGCCCAGCCGGAGCAGAGTCATCCGGCGGAATGCCTGGCGTTCTTCCTCTTTGCCGCGCATTAGGGAACCTCACAGGGTTGGGAAGACCATCCCTTCGTAATGGGCGAATTGAAATTCATCCGACCCTTGCCAACCCGGATTCACGGAGCGTAGGATGCACTTCACATCCACCCCCTCGCTCCGAATGTAGATCAGGTCATTGATCCGGAGCGGGCGCGGTTGAGTCTGGTAGGGGTCCGCGAGGTCCGTCACCAGCACGAGAGGCGCGACGAAATCAAACCAGGAGCGTGGCTGGCACGCTACCTGGTCAATGCGCCGCGCCACCCACATGCACGCTTCTGGCGTGGACAGGAACGGGTCGGGGCCTCGATAGATCGGCACCTCACGCTGGAGGTAGGCCCGGGCTGCCGGGTTCGGCAGCACCACGTCAAACTGCCCGCTTCCGTCCGTTGCCACCCCCGTAACGGTCACGATGGTGCCGCGCGGCCGCTGCGGAGACGGCTGCCAGGTCCCCTGCAGAATGAAGGAGGTTCCGAGGCTGTCTACCGAGTAAGCGTCGGGAAATTCAACGATCCGGCCCGGATTCGGCGGCGCGTCCAGCCAGAACCGCCAGAGGACATTGACGGAGGTCGAAGGTGGCGGCTGAAGGACGCGCCACATCCCGCGCAGCCCCGCGTTCGGGTCCCGCATCAAGACCCAGCCCAGGAGGTCCTTCACCAATGAAGCCGCCATCGTCCCGTACGTCGTTCCGGGCTGAATGGCGAGATTGTCTCCCTGCCCGTGTTCATCGGCCCAAAGGCGGAATTCGATGCTGGGGATGTCGAGCTCGTCATTCCGCACGCCCGCCCGGTTCAGCAGCCACCGCACCACATCCGTGACGCGCCACGGCTCGAAGCCCGAATCGGTGATAGTGCTTGCCAGGGTTGCGCCGACCGGGTAGCCGGCGGGCACTTCGCTGGAGTTGGCGAATGAGAAAGGCTTTTGATCGTGGAACTGCTCCTCCAGCCGGGGGTACAGCCCCGTCAGCCGCACGTTGTAATCGTGCCAGGTCGGGACCGGATAGGTATCGCCGTGGAACCCGCGCCTGATCGCCGTCGGCTGACTCGTCTCCCCCTCGAAGAGGTGGGAGATCGTCGTGTCATCGGCAGGATTCAGGATCGAAATCAGCGTCCGCAGTCCGTCCACCTCTCGGATGATATGCGCTTCGTCGATCTCGTCCACTACCCGGACATCCGCCCCTTCCTGGGTCGGCTCCAGGTCCGGGCCGATGATCCGCACGTCATGGAGGCGTTTCGTAATCAGCGGAATCCGGGGCACTTCGATGTACGAAGCCGGGGCATCGATCTGGTAGGAGAAGAGGGCGGGAGTTCCGTAGGTGTCGGAGCTCGAGAAGGTGAAGACGGCGTAGTATTTGCGTTGGCCGGCGACAGTCAGGAAATTACCATCCGAATCGGTTGAAAGCGGCGTATCGTCCGCAGCGTTGTAGAGATCGATGGTGATGTTCGTATTGTCGTATCGGTACCAACTCGCTTTCACGGTCAAAGGAGTGTCGGCGGGATAGTTCCGGTTGATCTCGAAGGGGGAGTCCACCAGGATCCCGTTCTCGAAATAAACGCCTTTCAGAATCGAGAAGGGAATCCGCAGGTCCCGGCGCACGTCGGCCCGGATCGTTCCCGGCCCGGTCGCATACACTTCATGTCGATGCCCGGCTTCCGCCAGGGTTTCGCGGAGGAGCGTGGTGGTGCCCGCGCCGGCCTGCGCCTTCAGCGCCCCAGCCATCACGGTGAAGAGGAGGCCGGCCAGGGTAAAGCCGCCCGTCGAATAGGGGGTGGCAAACTGCCCGGCGATCCAGATGCGGTTCCGGGCGTAGGGAACGACCGAGAAAACATTGGTGAGGCCGCCGGGAGAGGCGCCGGGGAGGTTCCAGCGGAACTTCTCGCGAGGGGCCGTGCCCCAATCCCCGGCTACCTCGTCGTACTCCCACAGTTCGGCATCGCCGCCGCCTCGCAGGACCAGGCAATAGTGCCCGCCGGAAGTGCCATCCGGGAAGGTCGTCGTCTCGCCGCCAAAGTAAAACGAGAAGTAACTATCCTGCCCGCCCCAGCCTTCCGGGGTCCGGACCATCAGGCCGAAGGCGGTGTTGGCAGGGTAGGTGACGTAGCCGGAGAGAACCCGATCCTGCGGAATCAGGGCGTCCGCGTCGGCAGGCGGAGGCGGCAGGGCGGTGGCGTCTGCGGTGAGCCGCGCTACGTCCCAATCATCCGTCGAGGCAACTCGCTTGATGAAGGTCGGGGCACCGGCCACTATCACCGAAGCTCCCGACCCAACATTCGTCAGGTCGTCACGGCGGCGGAACCCGTTGTACGAGACGTAGCCCGGCGCAAGCTCGACCTCCGCCTCTTCTACGTAGCCGCCCACGGTGGATTTGAGCGCAGAAGCGGTTTCGGAGAACTGCGGCCGCATCAGCCAGGCGTCCCCACCCGTTGAAAAAACGCCGCTCGTGATGTTGTCGCCCGCCTGCTTCTGCGGCTTGATGTGCTGCGCGTCCCGCTGGAGGGACCAGCCCTGCTGCGCCAGCGTCACCTCGCCGATGTCGAGTTGCAGGACCGTTTTCCGGCCCGGAGTTGCTGCCATGAAGGTGAAAGGTCAGAGCGTATCGAATTCCGGCGTTACCGCGTTAGGACACCCGCGCTATGCGACGAACTGACTTCATCGCCTACTTCTGGATCGCGCTGCTGGTCGCAGCGACCCTCGTCTGGGCCGGGCAGCGGCTGGGAGTGATCCATCCCGATTCGCGACTGGAGTCGCGCCGATGAACAAGGTCTGCCCCCGGTGCCAGGAACCGGCCGTCATTCAGGCTCCCGAATGCCTCGCCTGCGGGCATCGGTACCGGACGGCCTTCACGGATCGGACGTTGCTCTCCGCGCCATCGCGACAGGCAAGGCGGCCCTGGAGCCGAACCGCAGGGCTGATCGTTGCCGCCATCCTCCTACTGCTAGCCTTCACCAACCCCACCCGGCAGGAATACCTGAGATGGGCGAAGGCGCAGTTTGCGATTTGGGAAATGCAGGAACCGGGGCACACCCCTCTGGATGTGGGCATCGAGGCAGGTCTCGCGGGCTACGTGCTGGACGGACTGACGCAGGAGCGGAACTTTCTGGTCGGGACGGTGTTCTGGATGGAATACGAGGGACACCAGCGTTTCCGCGTGCTGGGAATTGCCCGGCAACTCATCCCCCTGGACCCACTCCCTGCGCCTGCGCCGCCCGTTCTACCCGCCCCACACCCCGCGCCTGCACCGCCGCCAGTCTACCTGCAAGGCGACCCGGCTGCGCCCGGGATGCAGAACGGACCGATGTCTTCCGGCGGCTTTCGTCGCCGCGCTCCCGCCTCTGCGCTCCCGCCGCCGCCCGTCATTGTCCCTTCGCCTCATGGGCCCGGCCTGGGCGGCGGGCAACCGTCTTACCAGTAACCCATGCGCGGCCCGGTTGCTCGGCTTGCATTATTGAGATACTGTCCGTTCAGGTTCGCCGGGAACGCCCCCGCCGCCCTTGGCCCACCCCCATAGACGCCGCTCCCCTGAATCCCATGCGGGTTCGTATTAGGATTGGCAGTGCCAGGGGTCGGAGTGTTCGGGGGGAGTTTGCCGCCGTTCAGCCACTTGACGATTGCCATGTTCACATCCGTCGCCCAGTTGTTGAGCGCGGTCAGCATCGGGGCAATCTTGGCAAAGATCGCCGCGCCGATAGCGTCTCCCGAAGATTGCGCCTTCTTCACCGCCGCGTCATAGTCCGAGACGGTCTGCTTGTTGGCGTCGGCCAGCTTGCCCAGTACCTCGCTGGTTTTGAGGAGCGAGAGCCGTGCCTTCTCGCTCATATTCAGGAGCGGCAAGAGGTCCTCGGCTCCCAGCATCCGGGCGAACCGCACCGGATCGCCGCCTCGTTTTTGCACGTCCGCGAGCGCCTGGAGCGTCTTCAGCACCACGGTCATGCTGTTCTGCCCGCCCGGCCCGGCAAGCTGGTAAGGCAGTACGCGCGGAATGCCGAGTTGCGCTCCGGCCAACATCGCCAGCGGGTCGGTCGCCAGGCGCTCCCGGAGCGCGTTCGCAAAGCCCGCCGAGATGCCGAGACTCCGCAGTTGTCCCGCCTGCGCGCCGGTGCCGCCAGTGGTCGCCGCCGCATCGCTGATCTCCTTCAGCGCCCGCCCGCCGTCCATCACAGCATCCCCGAAGTTTTTCAGGGCAGTAACGGCAAGCATCGCCGCACCGGCCACCAGCCCCACCGCGCCTGCCAGTTCCCCCTCGATCCCCAGCGCCGCGAGGGACCTGCCGACCAGGGGATAGACGCGGGCGCCGCCCACACTGCCCAGATTGAAGCGAGAAGAGAGTGCGGCCTTTCCTAATCGGGACATCACCGAGGGCGGCGGCTGGTTCACTTTGTTGATCGTCGCCTGTGCCCGCTGGATAGCAAGTTGGGCATCGGCAACCTGGGCGGGAGTCTGCGCGGAAGCGAGGGCCGCTCGCGCTTGGGCGAGCCGCTGATGCGGGCCGCCGGCGGAGGGCAAAGAAGGCGGTGCCGGAATTCGTTGCGTTCGGCTGAACGCCGCCGGGTTGAGTTGCCTCTGCGCCCGTGCTATCGCCAGTTGTGCGTCCGCTTCCTCCTCCGGGGTCGTCGCTGCCGCTAACGCTGCCTGAGCATGGGCCAACGCCTGATTCGGGCCGGAGACCTTCGGCGGGGCGGGTGGTGTCGGGACTTTGGGCGGCGGCGGGGTCCTGGGAACCTTCGGTGCGAGCTGCTGCTGCAACCGCGCTACCGCTCGTTGGGCATCCGCTATCTCGGCAGGTGACCCCCCATGCAACAGGGCATTATGGAGGGCATACTGCGCCCGCACGAGCCGCTGGTTCGGCCCTATCGCCCGCGTAACCCTCTGACTCGCCTGCGCGACCTGTCCCTGCGCCTGCGCGACGTTCTTGAACGCCTGCGCCGTCTGGTTGAGCTGCTGGACCGCCGCCGCGACTCCCGGCACCACCAGCGGCACACTCATCGCCTGCGTCATGGCCGACTTGCCCTCTCCTGCGCTTCCGCATCCACCTGGTACGCCGCCATCAGGTCCGACAGATACGCGGCGGTCGGTTCGGGCAGGTCCCGCCCCTCGCGCCCGGCCAGCCGCTCATTCAACGACCACAACACCCACAACTGAAATCCGATCACGTCGGGGTGCTGCTGCCCATATTGGAGGCAGGCGCGGAGGGCGATGCCGCGCGGCCCTCCAAGTCGTTTCCCGTGGCCGCGCCTTGCACCGCCTCAATGATCCCGACGTAGGCCGTCGTCACGGCGTTGAACGCCTCCGGCACCCGCCCCAGGATCGGAATCAGTTCCTGTTCCGAGTACCTTTCCTCCGGCGGCAGGGCCTCGCCGTCGGCGGCGCACTGGAGCTTCAGCACCGGCAGGACCGCACTCCACAACGCCTCGGAAGGCGCGACGGGCGGCACGCACGGATACCAGTTCCCGGCTTCCCGGTCCCGCTTCCACCGCTCCGACGCCTCCCCCTGGATCAGGAGGAGTTCGGAGAAGTCGCACTGGCGCAGGTAGATCTGAAAGAGGCCCTGGCCGGGAATCTCCGCCTGGACCGGAATGACCCGGACGGGCACGCCGGGCAGGAGGTTCGGGTTGATCTTAGGCATAGCTGGGGTTCGCCGCACCCGGATCGACCATTTCCAGAGTGAGAGAAGCCGTGGATTTGCCGTTCACCGGGTGATCGGAGAACGTGCCCCGGCGGCCATAGAAGGTGTAGGCTTGTGCGCCGCGCGTCAGCACCACCTTGAAGACATCCGAGGCGGCCGCCTGTGCCGCCAGGATGTTCGTGCCACTCGATTTCAGGACTTCCACCAGGGTCATCGAGTTGTTCTCGGCGATCCGCACCATGTTGGAGCGAACGGAGGACATGGGCCGGATGTCCTCCAACTGTGGGTTCGCATTGAACTGGATGTCATCCAGCACGCCGGTCAGAGCCACGGTCGTGCCGTCCGAAAGCGTGCCGTCCGTGGCAACCGTTTGCGGCGTCAGGACGCAACTGAACGGGCCGTTGCCGGCAGTGAGCCAGACAGGGATTGCAGACATGAGAGTTAGGTCCTGGTACGTGAAAAGGGCCGCTTCGAGCTATCGAAGCGGCCCTTGCGGAGGCGTTTGGGATCGACGGTTGATTAGCTGGGCGTGTAGGCAGGCGGTTCCGTTGTAGTTGCGTCCTTCACGGCCCAATCGGAGAGCGGGGTGGCGGGATCGACTTCTCGCGCAGTCAGGTTCACCGCCGGCGCGGGCGCGGTGTCCGTTACAGCCCAGAACACGGAGCCGCCGCCCATCCCTTCGGTGGTACGGCGCTCGCAATAGAAACGCTTGGCTGAGGCAGGCATCACTCGTTTTCCTTTATCGGAAGATCAACTCCCACACCGATTCCAACCGCCGCTCCCGCTCAGCGCGGATATCGGAAAAGGCCGCCAGGTGCGGGGACCGAGGGGCCATTACCGGCCTTCCAAACACGAGGCCCTGTTCGAGCCCCCGCGCCTTCAGCGTCACGTTAAAAAGAGACGACCGGACCTCTCCCCCAACCAACCGGGGCGGATCGGTCCTCCACCCGGCCAGAAACTCCCCCGTCCATTTGTTGATGATGTCAGGATTCAAGCGGAGCCGGCGGCGGGCATAGGGATGGGCCATTCGTACGAGGTCGGCGGTCTGGAGAGGGCCCTGGGAACGACGTTCGGCAGCAGCCTTGAGGGCCAGAAGTGAACGCGATTCCGCTGCCTGGATTTCCCCCGGAAGGCGCTTTGCGGCCCGTTCAAAGAGCCTCGCGGCCTCCAGAGGGGTCATTCGGGTGATTCCCCGACCAGGATCGTCGCCAGCGCCCCGGCGGCCAGGATGTCGGACTTCTTCTCCCGCAGGAACCGATTCACTGGCTGAGAGGTGCCCCAGACCGGACGCGGCATCGGATCGGATCGGACTTGGCCCTCGGTGACAGCTCCGCTCAATCCGTCCCGGCCTGCCGTCCAAAGAGCAGACGCCATCGCTTCGGCCTTCGCCCACAGCGCGGAAGAACCAAGCGTTGTGCGGGCAACGTACCAGAATTCGCAGGGCAACTCGAAGCACCGATTCGCCTCGCCCATCTCCACCGCCATCGGAGTCGGAAACACGATCACCGCAAACGGCAGATGCAGATCAACGAGCTCCTGAAACGGGATCCCCTCCACGTCATCCGCCTCCCGGATGAACGCCTCGCCGCCCGAAACGACATCGGGCCAGACCGTAGCGACCAACGATTCGAGTTCCGAGTAAAGAGCAGGGAAACCGATCACGAATAGTACTCCGAAATCACCGCCGGAACTTCCATCAACCGGGTCACATACGCTTCGACTGCTCCGGCCCGCCGCACGTTGTCCAACTCGTCATCCATCACCGGGTCCCCCTTCAGGGCCCACGCGCCCCCAAAGTTCAACCCCGGAACGCCCAACCGCGTCAAGGACCGATCCACAATGATCCAACTCGAATGCATTTCGGTGCCGGGCGGGAACCGCGCCGTGTCGGTGTTGATGATCTCCTCGCCCTCCAATGCGCCGACCACGTAGGGTGTTTCGATGGCGGATTTGCGGTCCAGCACGTAGGGGACGGAGGTGAGGGCCAGCAAATAGGTCGTTGCCAGACCGCCCGCGGCCCCATGGGGCCGCGAAGGCCTCCACAGGTCCGCGAGGCCCAGAAAGAGGCGGCGGTGCCGAAATGAGAGAGTGCCGGCCCAAGCAGGCATTGAATCACCTCTACGTGACAGCCCTGGTCACATCGGCAACGACCTGGAAACGCCCGATCGCGACGGTGGAAACCCCGTCCGAATCCAACGCCTGGAAGTCGTAGGAGTAATTCCCCGGAGAAAGCTGGGCAGCGGTTGCGGCGGTCACGCTGACCGTCAATTCGCCGGCAGCCTCATCCGTCACGGTGAGCGAGCCATCGGCGGGGGTCTCTGCTTCTGCGCCGTTCAGATAGAGTAGCCCGTCCGTTTCCTCGATCTGGAGGACGCTTTTCGCATCCGTATCTTCATGCCGCCGCTTCACCGTAAACCACAGTTTCGTTCGCCCCGTCAAATCCCCCAGGCCCGTCAGAGCCGCTGCCAGCGTGTCCCCCCGATAGGCCACGATCAAGCCGGCGTTGGCTTCGGCGATAGCAGGAATCGCAATCAAGGTGGCCCGGACTCGCGCCGCCGCCCATTCCGCCCCGGTCACTTCTGCAGATCCATCCCAAAACAGGGAGGTCGGGCCACCCCGGCGCGGGTCAGCTGCAGCCCCCGCCCCCTGGAATACCTCCACCAGATACTCCCCTGCAGTGTTGATCGCCGGGGGGAAGGCGGCGGTGTATTCGTAACCACCGGCAGGGCTTTCGGCAAGCGCCAGCGAGTAGTCGGCGCAGTGAGCGACCTGATAGGTCTCGAAAGCGGCGCCGTTCCACTTCCGGCCCTGGTCATCGCTGACCCGCGCATACAGATCGGTCAGTCCGGTTTGGGAGGAACGGAAGCGGATCATACGAACCCTACCCCCTGCTCCACGGTCTCCGCATCCGTCAGGACGCGCCGGTGAAGGGAAAGGCCGTAGAGGTCAAAGTCCGCGAAGGCCCCGCCCGCGCCGCTCAACTGCCCCACCCGGAACGCCAGCGCGTTCGTAAGGCTCCCGGTGGTCGTATCACTGCTCTCTGCCGTCCGGACCTCATCCACCACCAGGTACAGCTTGCGGCGGTCGGCGTCCCGCACCAGCGCCACCGTATAGACCTGCCCGGCAGTCAGGGTCGGGCCGTTGATCGAAATCCGGGTTGTGCCATCCGCAATCGAGCCGAGAATCTGCCCCGACGTGTTCAGCCAGAGCGCCCAGCCGGCATCCGCACTCAGCGTCGTCAGTTTCTTGGCTGCAACCACGCTGGTCGCAATCGGCAGGGAGGGGTAGCTGAAGCGTTTGACGAGCGTGAAGCTGTCGGCGGCGCCGAAATTCAGGCTCGCGGCGTCTGCCGCCTCCAGGTAGTCGTCTGCCGTGAAGGTGAGGTGGTCGGTGCTGAAGGTCGGGTCCCCCGCATCCGCGCCGGTTGTGGAGCCGAACCGCCCGTCGTTCCCGTTCCCGCTCCCATCCTCCAGCGGCTCCGTACCGTCGAAGCTCCCCACGTCCCAGAGCAGGACTCGTTGCTGATCGAGGATCGAGGCCAGGGAGGCCAGCGGCGCCCAGTAGCCGGGAGTGCCCGCCACCACACACTGCCAGCCGAGCGGTTGGCCCGGCGAAGCCCCTGTGTTCCGCACCACGTCCCCCGCCAGCCAGGTGTTCGTGGTCGGAGCCGCCGTGCCATCAGCAACCACGTTGCCGGAGTTGCCGATCTCACTGAAGACCCGTGCGGTGCCCAGCACGTTCGCGCCGCAGCCCGGAAACTGCGAGTTGTGCAGCAAGACCTCGGTCGGCTGCTGACTGCCGCCGGTGAGGAGCAAACCCCGGGTGGCCCAGTTCTCATACCGGCACCCGTCCAACCACAATTTCCCGGAGTTGAGGAAGGTGTTGCCGACCGGGGTCGAGCCGGTGGCGCGGTTCCGCACCCCGCGCTGGAACACATCGGCAAAGCCCGAAACGGTGATGCCGGTCGCGCTCGCGCCGCCGCTCTCAAACTCCACCTCTTGCAGGTGCAACTCGCCTGCGAGGGTCGGCGTAAACATCGCCGCGTTCGCCGCCTGGGAGCGGTAGCGCCCACCCCGCACGGTCATCCGGTCGATGGCGAGCTTCTGCGCGCCATTGCTCGTCAGCCGGAGCGCCTGGGACGTCCCCCCTACCGTCACGTCGTTGTCGCGGAGCAGGACCCGCGCGAGCGTCACGCCATTGATCGTGGAATCGTTCGGGGTCAAGAGGATCCCAAACCGCGCGCCGGAGGCCAGCCCCGATAACTCTGAAATGATGTTGTCGGAGAGATCGACCCTTCCGACCGTGACCCCGGCCCAGCGCGGCGTGACGCCGATCCCGTACCCGGCCACATTCCCGACCCGGATGCGGTTCCCCCGCGCAATGAAGTAGTCGGAATCGACGTTCGCGTAGTAGCGGATGCCCGCCTCGAAGCTGTCGCACTCGATGGTGCATGATTCGACGGCGCAGTTCCGGCCCAGAACCCCGACGCCGTTCGGGATTTTCATCTGCGCGACATTCACCTCTTCGCAGCCCGCGTGGACATCGTAGGCATAGATCGCGGTGCCGCTGTGGTCGTTGTCGCAGGTCCCGCCCAGGTGGCTCACCCACCGGGTTACGGCGTCGAGGGAGCCGTGCGTGATCCCGTGCCGGCCCCCGAACCAATGGTTGCCGAGGCAGGCGAGGTGCTGGCAGGAGACGACCGCCAGGCCATAGGAGGTGGCGGTGCCGCTGTACCAATCATCAGTGGCGGTGCAGGCTTGCACGGTCCCGATATGCCCGTACAGCAGGTAGAGACTGCGCTCCCGGCACCCCTCGAACGCCAGCCGCTCGCAGCGGAACTCGCGGGCATACTGAAGGCGGATTCCGGCGTGGTTCGAGTTCCGCAGCACCCGCAGGTCTCGCACCTGCACGCGCGGCATGGAGAGCAGGAAGAGGGTCGTGGTGGCGGCGGTGTAGGAATCGGCCAGGGGGGACTTGAGCGTGATATCGGAGCCGCTGACCGCCTCCACCTCCACCATCTCGCCCTTGGGGAGGGAGGTCTCGGCGCTCCACAGGTCGGTAGAAGTGACGAGGAGCAGGTCGCCGGCTGTGACCGAAGCCGAGAGGGTGCTGTTCAGGACCCTGCCGCCCCTGGCGACATCCGCGCCCAACGCCGCCGACGCGCCCCGGCTCCCGCCCAGGGTCACGAGGTAGGCGTCCGTTGAGAGTCGCCCATCCAGGATCGTGCCGGGCTGGCCCGCCAGGACCAGGGGCGCAGAGGAGGCCAGGGAGACGGAGGTGGCGATTTTGAGCGTGCCGGCAGGCAACGCAACCGTTCCGCCCCCACCGGCTCCGCAGGCATCCAGCGCGCGCTGGAACGCGGCGGTGTCATTCGTGCTGCCATCCGCCCGCACGCCATAGGAGCGGGCATCAAAAACCGGCAGGCGGTCCAGGTCGGGGAAGGCGGCGACGGATTGAACTTGCATTGGAAGTTATTCCAACTCCAGTGTCAAGTCAGCCTCGACGTGTGCTCCCAGTCTCATCCCGTGTAATCCCGCAGGTCCCGGTAGGAGCGCCCCGCTGCTGCCAGCCACGCCAGCAGCCCCGGCGACGGCAGATACCGCTTCACGATCAGCACCTCATCCACCGCCCCTTCCCAATAGTTCGTGTTGCCCGCAGGGCTGACTCCCACGCGGAACGCGCCGCCGGTCCCGGTCTGGATGCCCGTCGTGTGCGCGGTCTTCTGGAGCGCCCCACCGTTGACCGATAGCCCAATCGTCGCGCCGTCATAGACGAGATCAAAGCGGAACCAGGCGCCGGTGACGACAGCGATGTTGGGGGTCGAGTGAGCCGTAGCGCCGTCGCTCACCACTGCCGAAATCGTGTTGCCCACGGCCCGGCTGATCCGGTATTCGGAGGTCGCGGCAGCAGTCCCGGTCCCCTTGCCGAGGAGGGTCTGGACGGTGGCGTCCAGGTCCGATCGGGCCCAGCCACCCACCCAGAACAGGGAGGCGGCGCGGAGGCGGGGGTTGTCCGCAACCGAAAGTTGCTGCTGGGAGGCGGCGACAAACGTCCGGGCGTTGCCCGCCTTCCCGGCCCCGCTCCCCACCGTATTGGTGGAGGCCAGGGGCGAGACACCGCACTCATCCGGCTCCGCCGCCCCCGACGCACCCTCCATCCGCCAGTAGGCGGTCAGGTAGTCGCGCGGAAGGGGCGGGGGAAGGAGCGCGCGCCGTTCAGCCCTGAGCAGTGGCATTAGTTTTGCAAGACGCCCAGCCGAAGCCGAATGCCGGAAGCGGTATAGGTCGGGGTCCCGCCCCGCGTCACCGCCGCAAGGTAGACATCGCGGGTATCCGTCGCGGCTTTTAGCAGCAATCCGATGCTCCGCATCGTCGCGGTCCTGACCCCGCCCCAATCCGTGTAATCGCCGGCAGAGATCGTGATGCGCCCCAGGAAGGAGCGCATGTTGGCGTCGGTGATCGAAGGGACCGCGTTTTCGGTGCCGAGCGAGACATTCGCATCGAAAAACAGGAGGTCGAACCCGACACCCAGGTCGTCCTCATCCAGGACGACCAGCGATTCGAGGAGGGCGGTACCGTTGACGACCCGCAGCGCATTCGAGACGACCTGGGTGTCGGCCAGGACATCCCCATCGGCGTAGATCGAGGTGTCGAGGGTGAGGGTCACTTCGAGGAGAGCGGCTTCACCGCCCACCTGCCCGATGTGGGCTTCGCCGGCCTGGAGGGCGGGAGCAGACGGATCGGGCGAGGATGCCCCTCCCGCCGCCTTCAGCACCACCTCCTGCCGTAACCGGCCGTCGGAGCCGACATCGTAGGCCACACCGAAGGCTGAAGGCGTTGTGGAAGAACTCATGCCGAAACCTCACTAAATCAGAACCCGCCGATATGTCATCACGGCCCGTTCCGCCCGCATTTGCCACCCGCCGGCCAGCGTCCCCACTGGATCGGCGTTGTACTGCTCCGACCGGTCCTTCTCGGTCCACCGGACAATGCCGCCCGTGAACGCCTGCGACAGCACCGGCAGAACTTCGAGGGAGCCGAGAGCCAGCATCGCAAACCACGCATCTTCCGGGATTAGAGATGCGTAGCCCCATACGCCGGTAATGGCGAGGCTGCCTCGCTGTCCGATCCAGAGCGGATCGAGCCAGCGGCGCGTCGAGAACCGAAGCCTTGTAATCGGCACGCCGTCCGCGGCCGCATTGAGCGGATAGGAAGTCAGGTCCGTGCCGGGGACCAGGGTGATCGGGGTAGCGCCGGTGGGTTGATAACTGACCGACGTGAGCGAAACCAGCGTCGGCTTCAGGTGGAGCTCGCGGGACCGCAGGGGCGGATCGAACAGCCTTTCCGCAGCCTCCCCGGCCAGCATCGGGCGTCGGTCAGTCCGTCTCTCAAATTCTGATATGCCTGCCGCTGCCGCCGAATCCAACTGGAGCGCCAGGGCGTCGGAAAGGGTCAGGCCTGCCGCCTCCAAAAACGTCCGAAGGTCCGCTCCGGTCGGATAGGCTGAAAGTCCCATTAAGGCGTGAGGGGGCGAGAACAGGGGCCGTGATAGCCGAGTTCGTGGGGGCGGGAGGCACGGTTCTGAATCTGTTCAATGAGGCGCGTGGTGGACAAGCCTGCTTCGGGACGGTAGTTCAGGACGACGCGGATGGACAGTTCCGCCGCAACTGCCTGCTTTTCAGCGAGCCAGGGGTCATCTGCCGCGATCACCCACACGTCAGGCCGGAGGGTCCGAACGTAAGAAAGGCAGTCCTTCCAATCAGGACTGCCCCTCGAAATGAAAGCGTGGGTGACAACGCCGAGGGCCGAGACCATTCGCCAGCGGTCATGCTCATTCCAGACTGGCGGCCGCTTGAGAGCCGCCACGGTCGCATCGGACGCGACGGAAACGAACAGTTCATCCCCTTCCCGCGCTGCCTCTTCCAGAAATGCAAGGTGACCCGCGTGTAGCAGATCGAAACAGCCGGAGACAAAGACTCGCGTCATTGGATGATCTCCTACCATCCTGTAGGCCATTGTCTCCACGAACATTTGACCCTCAGCACGGTATCTGCCGCCGCGTTCCCGCCGAACTCTCCATCACCGTTGTTGTGCAGGACGAGCGCCTTATTGTCGCAGCCGGTTTTCGCCACAATGGCATCTTTAATCGGCACCGCCCGCGTAGCGGTGTCTGCCGTCTGGTCAATGAATCCGGTCATCTCGATCACGTCCGAGACCGCCACACCGGAGCCGTCCGTGTAGCGGATCACCAGGTTATCGTCCGATTCGGTCAGGCCGTTCGTGCCATAGTCGAGGAAGAGGGTCGCGCCGACGAATTCCAGGTAATAGCCCGCGCCAGGGGCCGCAACAAGGGTTTTCGGGGAGGCCCGGAGTGCCTTGAGTTGGGCGTTGGTGATGGCAACTTCAACGACCTGGATCACGGTCGGGTCGATCTTCGCGGACGTGACCGCCGCCGCATCCAATTTACCGGTCGTCACTTCCTCCAGGTCCACGAAGGCGGCGCCGTTCTTGCTCAACTTGAGCTTGTTGGTCGCCTTGTCATACCAGAGCCGGGCAGTGTTGGCGGGCGCAATGTCTGCCGTGTTCCCGCCCCGGAACTGGAGGAACCCGCCGAGGATTTCGAGGAGTTGTTGGATGACCATCGGTGGTTACTCCGGTTCATTCGAGACCCAGCGCGGGCCGGGCAGGAGTTCGGGGATCGTGGCCCAGTAGCCGCGTGCAAGGAGTTCGTCGCGGTCGCGTTCTCGGTGTTGAGGATCGCAGAACAGAAGACCGTAACCGCCACCGCCCGCCCCGCACAGTTTGTAGCCCCACGGCCCGGTAACGGATGGCATCGGGGGTCCTTGCATCTCCGGCGCGCATTCACAGAGTAAGCCCCACACCCCCGCGCAAAACAAGGCCGCTTCCCGCAGATCGGTTGCAAAGAGTAGGCGTGGGGCGTTCTCGGCAGCGCCTTTTAGGATGCGGCAAAGTTTCTCGTCGCGGCGATTCAGCAGCCACCGCACCTTGTCACCAATGACCGCCGAATCGCGCCGATACCCTGTATCGAACAAGACCACGGTATCGAAGAGCGCGCCGCCAGAGAACCCCTCCGGGATCGTCAGGCAGTGCAGGTCCGGCCAGACACCACCAACGACTTTCAGTCCCCCATAGAGCGCCCCGGCGGCATCCTGCCAGCCGCCACGGGTTGAATTGCGTTCCTGGATGACAGAGGCAGCAATCCCACAGCTGATTTCCCGAGGAGACAGGTCCGTTGCGCCAAAAGCGCGGCTTACCTGCGCGGCTGTAATGTCGGCCAACCAGGCGATCTTGTCTTCTGAAGTTGCGCCTTCCGACTGGGTTAGCTGATCTAGCACCCAGTTCTCATCCTGTTCGTGCATCAGCCATTCCGCCGCGTGCCGGATCGAACTGATGCCCAACCCGGTCCCCTCCCCCTCTACGAGGGATGACCATTTCCCATCCGTTGACAGCGCCAGGGGATACCGACCGCCCCACCCGACTGCCGCATTCAGCACGGCCCCCGGCCCTTCCCAGCACTCCTGGTCCGTCCAGCCGCCGAGGAAGTCGATCCGGACGGGGAGTTCGAGGCGGAGGTTGTTCATCGGGCCTCCAAGGGATACACCAGGACCGCGCGGCTAGTCCTGCAGACGACCTCTGCGACATCGCTCTCCTTCTCCAGATAGCACTCCACCTGGCCTGCAAAGGTGCAGACAAGCATGTAGCCGCCTTCCCGCCACGGTTCCTGCGCTTCCCGCAATACTTGAAGGATGTGCCGTACTCTCTTCAGAGGGATTCGCCAATCCCGAAGATCAACGGCGATTCGGAGTTCTCGAAGCACTTCCTCGGTAAACCGATACGCTGGAACGGTAGGGTTCCCCTGGCGGTTGCCTTGGTCTCGCTCCGGAGAAATCACCGCGTGCTTGATGAACTCGGAGATTCGTGCTGGGCAGATCCCCAAATGCAGCGCCGCATCGCTTGCCGTCATCGCCATGCCTCCGCCGGCTTCCCGCCCTTCACCCACTCGGAGATGTGCTGATGGTGGGCGTGGAACGACCGATCCGGCCAGGTAATCACCACCTCCAGGTGCCCGATGGCGCAGCGGTTCGCGAGGTAGAGGGTCCGACCGGCTTCCCGCCACCGATGCCAGAACGCAATGTCCGCATCGACGCGCTTCTCTCCGTAGCCGCCGTCTGAGTCGGGCTTTGCGCCAAACCACGGCTTCGCCACGCCCTCCAGCCGAGCGAGCCGGAACAGCGTCAGCCCGAAGTGCCCGGTGCGGATCTGCGTCGCCTCCTCCCGCAGTTCCTTGGCCGTCACCCCATATTGCCGTTCCTCACTGCCGGCCAAAACGAGATTGGCCGGGCAGAACAGGGGCGAGTCCCGCTCGCGGCGCATCTGGATCGCACAGGCGGCGTCAATCTCCGGGCGCGTCTCCAAGAGCCGGATCAGTTCGATGACGTTCGAGGTATCGAAGATCGAATCGTAGTCGAGGGTCAGGAGGTATTTGGTGCCTGCTGCGAGGTGCTGTTGGAACAGTTCCGACATCGACTGATACCAGAACACTCCGCCAATCTCTTGCAGCGCCAGGCCCAAAGGCGAGAGGGCCTTGACGGCGGCGAAATGAGAGTCGAGCGGGCCGAAACGCGGGCGCGTCAGGACACAGCGGACCTGGCCGGCGTCGATGCGGATTTCGGTCGGTTCCGGCGCTTCTACCGCGGCTGGCTCCGTCCACACGCCGGGTTTTCGTCCTTGGCGGTTCAGGCTCACCGGCAGGGAAGCGCAGTCCTCCTGCTCTGATTCCCACTCCTCGATGTCCATCAGCCCCACGGCTCGGAGCGCCTGTTCTAATGTCGCGGCATCGAACAGGCAGGCGTGGAAATCATCCTCATCCACCTGCCCGCCCATCAGGTAAGAGATCAGTTGCGGGTCCTGCTCCGCATGGGGTTTGTCCGACTCGCGCTTGCACCATTCCCACGAGGGGACCGCGACTTTCAGCAGTCCGCCCGGGCGCAGGCACCGGACCCATTCGGTGAGGACCTGCATCACCTCCAGGTGTGAAAAGTGTTCGAGGAGATGAGAGGCGCGGATTTCATCGCACGAGGAGTCTGGCAGGTCCAGCGGGAACGCCTCCTGCCCGGTCTTCCGGTCCCAGTTCTCCCAGCCTTCGAGAGGCGAAACGCCCGCTCCCAGGTTCAGTTTCATCAGTAACGGAATCCCCTGTTCCGTGACCCCAGGGAAGCGCCCGGCGCGGTGGGGGTCCGCGTGTCGGTTCGGTTGCAAGCCGAACCCAAGCCGGGCGCTATTGATGTAGCCAGAGGCTACGCAGTAACGACCACCGCCGCATTCTGGTTGGTCGTGCCGACCGGAGCCTGCGACGAACGGCCCAGGAGCGCCGTTGCCGAAAAGGTCTGGGTCGTAAGCGGCGTGACCAGCAGCCGCAGATACCGTTTCCGGTAGGCCGTGCGGATGTGCAGGAACGCGAACGGGGAGTTGGTCGTCGCGGTGGGCGAGTTCGGGATGGTGAACCCGGAGGCTCCGTCTCCCACCAGCGCCGTGATGTCCGCGTAGTTGGACGCCACGTCCGTATCCGACTCTTGCACCTTGAAGGTGGAGGGGTTGTTGGTGGCGTTGTTGCTCGTGGTGCCGTTGACGACGATCAGCACCTCATCGAAGCCCAGCGTATCCAGGGTGTCGCTCGTGACCGTCTCGCCGTTGGTCGGGGCAGAGAACTTCAAGATGTGCGACACCTTCACGTTTTGCAGGTTGAACATCGAACTAGGGTCTCCCAAAGAGAAAGCCCTGGTCGATCCGACCAGGGCTTTCGGTTGGTTGAAGGCGCGCTTTACGAAGCAGCGGTTGCCAAGGCCACGATGGGACCGGGCACGCGGGCCGTCGAGGTAGCCGACTGGTTACCCACATCGTGGACCACGATGTCGAACCGCTCGGTGCCCCGGATGTCGATGGCATCGTTCGCGAAGGACGAATGCTCGGACATCGCAATCGTGGTCTGGCGGCGGTCCCCAAAGGACGCGCCCAGCGACAGGTCCCCGAAGTAGGCAACGATGGTGTCGTTGGCTTCCACGGCGGGCATGACTTGCACCGGATGCACCGGGTAGCCCATGAACCGCATGGGTGCGCCCGCCGCAATCCCCGCCTCCGTCACGCCGCCTGCCGCCAGGGCGAGCTTTTCCATCACCCCCGCATAGAACGACTGATGGACGTACCAGGCGGTGCGAGGCGTGTAGGCATAGAGCGGCAGTTTCGCCTTCGTCGCGTTGAAGTCCGAGAGGATGAACTCGGAGAAGGCGTTGCCCGTCGCCACCGTCAGGCCCGCGATGTTGGCGCGGGTCGCCGACAGGTTCAGGAACGCATTCGCCAGCCCGACGATGCCCGCGTAGGTTGAGGTGCCGTCACCCAGGAACGCGCACTGGTCCTCCAGGAGGGTGAACGCATACGCGATTTCGCCCGCCAGGTCATCCGCCACGTTGATGATCGCATCCTCATTGAGCTCGGAACTCAATTTGGCGAGGACGCCGGTCTTCTTCGCGGCCAGCGTCACCAAGTCCCACCCTTTGGTGGACTCAGTGATCGCCTGGGCATCCGAGACCCAGTAGGCCGTGAGGCCCCCGGTCCGGCGCGGGATGTGCAGCACGTCCGAGGTCATCGGACGGTTGCGGAAGGCGCTCCGTGCCACCCCGTACCGCTCGCGCAGGTCGATCAGTTCGTTCTCGAACTGCGGCGGCACCAGGAAGCCGCCCTGGCTGTTCACGACTTCGGTATGGGCGAGCCGGACGACCTGGTTGTTGCCGTCCAGGATCGCCAGTTCGACGCCATGCTCCTGGCACCAGAGGCGGGAGCGGTGGTTGCCGCGCACGGTGGCGAGCATCCACTGCCCGAAGCCGTAGGCGCTCTCCACCGATCCGAAGTTTCGGACCTTGCTCCGCAGCGCGTGGGCCGGCAGGGTCTGGGGCAGGGTCGCGCCCGGTCCCAATTCCCGGCGCTGAGTCGTTGTCGCCGGGCCGTCCGTCCGGACCGGGTTCTCATTACCGCCCGCCAACGGGATGCGCGCCACCGTTGCCGTCCGCGCCTGCCGCTCCTGGGCGCGGGTCGCCAGCGCCGCCTGTTGCTCGGAGGCCGTTGCCATCCGCGCATCGAGCGCCGTCAGGCTTTGATCCAACTCTTCCGCGCGAGCGAGTTCCTCTTCCGTCAGGTTCTCGCCGCGCGCCAGCAGGGCGATGTGTTCGGCGTTCAGCCGCTCGAACTCGGCCCGCATTTCTCGCAGGTTCATCGGGGAAAACTCCCGGCGAGCGCGGCTTCTCGCTGCCTCGCCTGTCGTTGCAAGTGGCGGACCCGCAAGGCGTGGAGCTTGGCCGGGTCCTGTCGGACCTCAGAGCGCGCCAACACCTCACCGAGCCGCCGGTGAAGTTCCGCCCACTCCTCCCGGCGCGAAGCCGAGGGCGGGCGGTCGTCCTGCGCGCGAAGAGCGTCATACCGCTCCGCTCGCGCGACGTACTCCTTCACGGCTGCAAGCACCGACTCGGAGTGGAGGGCGAAGGAACCGGCAGCAGGCGCCGGCCCGTCTTCGCCTTCGGGACCTGCCCAGAGCGTTTCGAGCGCCTGGGCAAGCTGCTGGATCGTCTCGGGGGAGAGCGATCCGAAATCGTGGTCACGGGCCAACGTGACATAGGCAGACCGGCACTGGTTCAGTTCCGTGAGGGTAAGCGCCCCACGGGCGGCGAGGCTCAACGCCTTGCGGAACCCTGCGCCCGGCACGGCCCCATCGAACACGGCCGACACCTCTCCAAACCGGGCGTTGTGGAGGGAATAACTCGCGGTGCCCTCCGGGACACCCCTCGCGAGTTGCGCCGCAACCTGCTCTGAGGTCATGCTGTGCGTCGTACCCGGCGCGTGTTCGCAACCCATCTCGCCCCACGGGTCCAGATCCAGCCCGCATAGATCGCAGAGCGCCTTCCCGCCATACAGCCCGACGCTGACATCCTTGAGAGAGCCGCCGTCGATCATCGCGGCCAGGTCATCGGTAGAAGGGCCGTTCGCGCCGTTGGGGTGAATCCCACGCAGCATCCAGACGCCGACCTGCGCGGCCTTGCCATCGAAACGACCCCAGAAGGTTTGCCCAAAGGGCAGTTCTGATTCCGACGAGAAGCCGCCCGTCCGGTGTGAGTTCATGAACGAGACGCCATCGCCGGCACCGGCCGCAATGTTCCTGAGCGTCGTCTCGTGGAGGAACATCGAGCGGCAGGGGATGTAGTTGTCGTTCGCGGCCTCGGCGTAGCGGATATGGACCTGCTCTGCCGTCAGGGGGTCGCCCCCGGCCCGCAAAGCATTGATCCTCGCCAGCGCCTCCGTTTCTCCGATGCCGATGCCCGTTACACCCAACGCCACGGGCGCAGCAGATAAGCCACCCCGAAGGGCATGGCGACGGTTCCTGCTCTGGCAGGCTTCGGTGGTCAGGCCAGGGATAGGCATCGGTTTAACCTGCGTAGGTCAGGGGCGAGACATCGCCGACCGGGTTCTTGTCGGGGATGGAGACATGGTTGACAACACCGGGCACGGAATGGGAAACCTCTCCCGGTGCCGCCGCCACCTGCACTGTCTCGGCGAAAAACTTGATCCACACGCAGGGCGGCTCCGGCCCGTTCTGTTCCACCCGGAACCCCTGCGCGTATCGCGCCAGATCAGTGCCGTCCGGTAGAAGCAGGCGCGTTTCGTAGCCCTTGCCAGCAACCATTTCCACGCGGACGGATCGGTCTTTCAGGTTGGCGATCTTTGCCATTGCGGATTGCCTCGGGCGAAGAAAAAGCCCCGCCAGCGAGGCGAAGCTTTGCTTGCAGACTTATGCGAGAAACCTTACAATTCAGCCCCTATATATACTACTGAGAGCAACGAGATTTTCGCAAAAAATTCCCTTAGAGAGAACCATCCGGCGGTTCTACCGCCTTCTCCCGCAGCGTGAGTTTCCCGCCGCAGGCTACGCAACTCTTCGGCGTCAGCGGCTCCTGCATCCACAGGCTGCGCTCACACTGTGGGCAGTAGAACTGCCGCCAGGAGCCGGAGGGGGTAGGCGGGCGTTCTGCGCCGGGAACCATCCGAGTCGTGATTTCACGCATTAGGATCAGCTCCTACGTTCTCTTCCACCGGCTGCCCATCCGCTCCCACATCCGTTCCGTCAGCGGTCTGGGTTTTGACCAGCACGCAGTACACATCATCGAGTTCTGGGTCTACCTCAAAGCCCATCATCTCGCGCGCTTCTGCCCGCTTGGCGACGCCGCCCTTATAGAGCAGGACCGCACGCTTGGCGGTTAGTTCCTGGTCTTCCGCAAGGGCTTCAACTTGAGAATAGTCCCATTCCAGGCACATCCGGCCCGCCGTATCAAAGTCCGGCAGGAGTTGCCGCTCCAGGGTCCGAGCAAAGCTCTTTTGCATCGGCAAGATGCAGTCCTGATACCCGGCCCGCCTCGCTTCTGCGTGCTGGCCGCCATTGTCAAACGCGGACGGCGAAGCCCCCTGCCCCAGGTTGACGATAGCGGGATGGAGTCGCAGGGCGGAGCAGACACGCGTCACCGGCACCGTCATCAACTCTCCGAGATTCATCTCGGCGGGGTTCAAAGCGAGCGGCACCACTTCGAGCGGCACCGAGGGAATCAAGGGACGCCCCACGTTATCGCCCGTGAATTCGCCCCACAACGACTCCAGTTGTTCGCGAGATTCTGGGTCAACCACAACCGAAATACTGTCATCCTTCAGCGCCTTCGGCTGCAACAAAACGCCGGGGACACCCATGTTGTGGAGGAGGCCGGCAGTATATGAGGCGGCCTGGGAATCGGTGAAGATTTCACGCAGGAGCGGCGTCAGCCTGCTAATCCCCCGACCCCTCCGATACGGGTCTTTCCCGAACCGGAAGTGAACAATCTCACTGCGTTCCAGCCGGATCGATTCGCCATCCACGCGGTATTCGTACCAGGAAATCTCTTCGTGTTCGTTGTCCGCTCTCGGTTTGACCTGCCAATACGGCAGATGATAGAGCTCACGGACGGACCCGACCCCGTTACTCCCACGCGCCTTGTACCAAAACGCATTCCCGTCAATGCTGTAATCCGTCGCCGTCGCCTGCCACAGATCGTCCCCATCATAATAGGGATTCGGGTTGTCAATCAGGGCCGGCAGCGGATGTTCGGGGATCGGACGGGTGTTGCCGTTGCGGAATCTGTATGCCGCCTGGAGCGTCGGTTCTGGGAACTGGTCCGCGATCCAGTTCAGGCAAATCGAGACGCTGCTCGTGAGCGCCGGATCCCCCACAAGCTTCGCATAATTCGTGGTGCCGAGTTGGCCCAACGCCCCGTACAGCATCCCCAACAGGCCGCCGTAGCCCGAATACGAGCCGGGTCCGGTGCCGGCGCGACCCCAGACCATCTTCGAGGCAAAGCGGGCCAGGGCTACGCCCATCCGTTGGCGGAATGACAGGCTGGCGGGGAGTGTGAGCGGGCGGCGCATGGGGTGTCATCTATCGGAACCGGAGCGAGACTCGCTGGGAATTCGTCAACCGATTGAATGCGTCTGCCGCCGCGTCCACATCATCATCGTGTGCGCCGTTGGGAAACTGCCGGTGCGTCTCAACGAAAGGCCGATTCCACGCCCCTCTGACCAGATAGACGTTTCCGGCATTCACCTGCGAGGAATACGCATCCGCCCGTACTTCTTTCTTACCGCTCACCGGATCGGTCGCGACCGGCACTCCCGCCACAAGCCGCACCATCGCCTTTGCCTGACCCTTCCCGGCCTGTCCGGGGTCCTGCGGAAAATGCTGATGGATTCGGGGGCCATCGCTTTGGGAAGTAGATTTAATCTCGGAATCCCTCTCGTCTGTTGCCCATTGGCCTCGGTGACAATCGGAGACGATGAAACGGCCCGCTTCGTCCTGACCCATCCGCACGCCAGAGGTCCAGTCGCCTGCGCCCGCTGTAGCGGCAAGGTCCCACGCCCGAACCTCTCGCATTCCGGCAGGAGGTTCATCCAGGTATTGGAACTGCGTGACTTTGAAAAACGACCCTTCTTTAGCGGTTGGTCGCTGCTGGAATAACGATCCAAAGAAGTAGGGGCCGATGCGCTTCTTAATCCGTTGCAGCCGCTCTTCAGAATACCGCTCTGGACACAGGGCTTCGCCTGGGTGGCGCGGGTCGTTTTCAAGGATACAGGAGGCGGGATAGCTCGCAGGCTCCGCTTCCTTCAACGCCGCACAATCCACTACACGCCATCTCTCCGGGTGCCCGTCCTCGGCGGTCTCCTCTGCCAGGAGTCGCCCACTCAAGTCATCCTCGTTCCAACGGGTTTGAATTACTACAATCGCGCCTTCCGGTTCTTCGCGGGTATAGAAGGTGGACTGATACCATTCCCATTGTTTCTCGCGGATGATCTCGGAATTTGCTTCCTCGGCGTTCTTGATTGGATCGTCAATCACGCCGAGGTGGAACCCCTTGCCGGTGATGGGTCCGCCGACGCCTGCCGCCCACAAGCCGCCGCCTTTGCCGGTTTCCCAATGCTTGACGGCAGCGGCATCCCCCCTGACTTTTCCACCCACAGCCTGAAAGTTATCACGAGCCGCACGGGAAAGCGTGTAGGCCAACTCTGCGGCGTAGGAATTGACTCCGACCCATCGCTCGGGATGCCGGTAGAGATAATAGGCGGTAAAGAGGCGTGATACTGTCTCTGATTTGGAATGCCTCGGCGGCATGAACACCATCAGCCGGCGGATACGGCCTTCTGCCACCTGTTGCAGGACCGCCACGAGCCGTTCGCAGTGTCCATACCATTGGTAGGAGGGGCGCACCTGGGAGATGAATTCACGGAAGGTAAGCAGCGCGGGTTCTTTTCGATCAACAATCCGAATCAACCCGCGCTGCTTCGCGGTCGCCACTGCTCTCCGGCGGTCCCGATCCATCCTCGCGACTTCCGCCGAGGATATAGTCAAGCAGTTCATCATCCTTCATCCGGTCGAACCGGACGGTATCTTTCCGGCCCCAATCTCTCGGTTGCTTGCGTTCCAGGTACCATGCAGCAGCCTGCCAGCTATCCGGGGCGGCAGCCCGCACGAGCTTTACCATTTCCGCTTCGGCTTCCGCTTCGGCTCTTTTTACAGCGTCCGCAAATGCCGCGTATCGGACCAGCCAACGAGCCAGCGTATCCTCACTGACTCCATTAGAGAGGGCGGCGGCGCGGCGAGTGTTACCGATCTTCAGGCACTCGACGATGCCCTCGGCGCGCTCCGGGGTATACTTCGATTGCGCTGCCATCACCCCACCCTCACCTCACCCGGCGGCTCCCGCCACGCCACCCCCACGCCCAGCTTCTTCCCCAACTCCCGCACCGGCACAAACCCGGTATCGCCGCGCTGCTCATAATCGATCGACGTGGTAGCATCACCGGGATGGGTCAGGGTAGCGTGACCGTTGGAAGCCGTGACGGACCAGCCGAGGGCTTGGGCGACCGGTCGGAGCGCGACCCACACGCCCCCCTCGCCGTGGTACGCCTCTGCGTCCGAAACTAGGGCATTGTGGACGTAGACCGGGACGGCAGGTTGGGTCGGTTCGCCGGGAAACCCTGCCTTGCACCACGCATCCGCCTTGGCGTGCGTTGCAGCATCCTTCGCCGGCCACTGGATATGTCCGTAGTCCCCCTTCTTCCAGGCGGGATTCTCCAGGCCGTGCGAGAGGTAAATCTTGCGAAGCGCCTCGTAGTTCGAATGCGGCAGCGAGAAGTTCGGGTTATGCCCATCCGTTGAGGGATAGCAATCTGCCGCTAGGCCCTTCCCGTGATGGGTCGGGGTCTTCAGCCAGGTTACGACCGGACCTGGGCGCGTCCTTCCACTTGCATACAGCCAGGATTGCCGCGCCTGGGAACGATAGCCCTCGGAAATCACCCATTTATGTCCGGTAATTGTAGCGGCATCAGACAGCACCTTTTCCAGCTTTTTGCGAAACTCCGGGTACAGATGACCTGGATTATTATCGACTTCGGTTGCGCTCATCGCGATATAATTCCAGACCATGCAAAAGGGCGACGGTGTTCTAGCACCGTCGCCCTCACGACACCGAAGGAGTAAGCTTCGATGCCTGCCAAGTCTAACACATACGCCAACCAGCACCGATCCGATAACTCACACGAAGGCCGCTTCTGGCGCCGTGTGCAGAAAACCGGCACCTGCTGGTTGTGGACAGGACACCGCGACCGAAAAGGATACGGCGCCTTCACTGCCCCGGGTATCTGGCTCGCTCACCGCTTCTCGTACCAACTCCACCACGGGCCAATCCCCGCCGGGATGCTGGTCTGCCACAAGTGCGACAACCCGCCTTGCGTGAACCCCGATCACCTGTTTCTTGGCACCCCGAAGGACAACATGGTTGACGCCGCCCAGAAGCAACGCATGGCTCGCGGCTCAAAGAACGCAGCCCATCTCTACCCAGAGCGCGTTCTACGCGGTAGCCGCCATGCAAGCTCGAAACTCACCGAAGAGATCGTGCTCAACATCCGGTCGGCGTACGCGGCAGGCGGCGTCACCCACCAGGAACTCGGCAAGCGTTACGGCGTCCACGCCTCTACGATCTGCAAGATCATTCGGCGCATCATGTGGGCGCATACTCCTTGATGGCGGCCCGCCGCGCTGGCTACCCATCAGTCTCGTTCTCCCGGACCATGCAAAAGGGGGAGCCGGCCCCTGCCGTCACTCCCCCTTGCTTGAAACCTGGTTCGCCTACCTACCGCTCCCGCCGCCTACCCTGTGCCGTCAGCCCCTGCGGATCACCCTTGCGCATCGGTCGCGCTGCCGCGTGATAGTCAGCCAACCGGACGCGAACCTCCCGGAGTTGGGCTTCGGTCTCTGCGAGCCGCTTTTCGAGCGTGAGGATGCGCTCGTCGCGTTCGGTGTGATGAAACGAACGATCAGTCATCAGGTATGCAGGTCCTTCCCCACGCCCAGCTGATCCGCCACCTGCTGCGCCACATCGGAAGAGACCGGAATCGCGGTCACGAGCGGAGCCTCTTCGACCTGCTGGAGCCTCGGCAGGACCGTGTTAGCCAGGTTCGCCGTCGCCGTCCGGCCCAAGAGCGTCCCGGCAATCATCGCGGCCCCTGCGGCCCCAGCCAAAACTCGTTCCCGATACGGGTCGGGGATGAAGGGCAGGAGCGTGTGGGCCAGGTCGGGCGCGAGGGCCAGGAAGCCGAGCGCGGCGGAGACGACTGCGGCCCAAGTGACTTTCCGTTGGTGGACAGGGGAATCGGCACTGGCGGCCGGTTTCGTTGTCTCGCTCATACCTGCCTCCCCGTCACGAGCCGCACCACAACCAGAACGACCACGATCAGTAGCAGGACATGGACCAGGGAACCCAGCCCATAGCCGCCGAACGGCAGGCCGAAGCACCACGCCAGGATCAGCAGGACGATCAAAAGATCGAGAAGGTTCATGGCTTCAACGCCTCCGCCTTCCCCTCCAACACGCCCTCGGCCCGGCTCGATTTCGCCGTCGTATCGAGCAAGGCATCCAGCCGATGGTTGACCTGCACGTTCAGGACCCGCACATCCGCCTTGGTTTCGAGCGCGGTCTTGAGCGCCGCCAGGGCCGTCCGCAGGACCGCCACAGCAGTGCCGAGGCCCGCCAGGGCGGTCAGGAGCGAGACGATAGCCAGGATCAGAGTCACGGGCGGGGAACCTCGGACGCCTGCCCTTGATTGTGATGGAGATAGCAGTAGCCGTCCGCGGAGCGCGTCATGTTCCGGCACCGCCGGCCCTTCACCGTCCGGCCCTTGCATTGCACCAGGACCGGCTTCGGCTTTGCTGCCAGCGCCTCCGCCATCCGGGGCAATTGACGGCCGCCACCCGTGAAGGCAAACACGAGCAGCAGGGCGGCCAGCGCCGCCAGGATCACTCCCAGGAGCGGCCGCATCACTCCCCGCCTCCGAGCGGGACTCGCCGCTCCAGGTCATCCAAACGGCGCTGCAAAGCGTTCCGGTCGGTGTCCCACTGCCGCCGCTCCTTGTCGTGCGCGTCCCGGTCCGCGAGTCGTTCCCGCCGCTCGGTGGTCAGCGCCTCCTTCAAGGTCACGACCTGCTCCGTCAGACTTTCAACCTTGCCGGACAGGATCGCCCGCTCTTCCAGGCTGACCGCATACTTTTCTTGCAGCGCATTCAGCCGGTCCCGCAGGTCGCGGCCGTCGGCCAGGAAATCGCGCCGCTCGTCCGTCTCCGCCTGGATCGTCGCCAGCGTGGTTTCCTGTCGCGCCTTCTTCCGGTCGGCCCGCCAGCCCATCAGGAAATCAACAGCCTTCGCGCCGATGACCCCGGCTGCTGCGAACAGCGCCGCCGTCCAATCCCCGTCAGGCTTCGCCATCTGCCATCCACCACCGGCTCGTACGCAGATAGATCCAGCCATTAGCGATCACTCCCGCGACGAGGAGCGCGATGGACGGCGCCCGCCAGTCTCCGACCCAGAACATCACGGCGATGAACAGCCAGAGGCCGCAGGCCAGCAGGGCGGCGTTCCGAATGCTTGGTTTGTGACCGGACGCCACGGCTGCGGCCTGGACGATCCCCGCTCCCAACAGGAACGACGCCCAGGCCCATTCCGGCGCCAGCGTGGACATGGAGCGGAAGAACTTCGGAAAGCGCGCGAAAAGGTCGCCGGTCGCGAACATCCAGAGGCCGAACAGCGCCAGCGAGACCGCCGATCCGAGCTCCACAATCTCCGGCGTGGAGAACAAGAGGACCAGCAGGAGCCGTTCGCGGTAGTACTGGCTGCGCTGTCGCCATCGGCGCATTTTCCTCACCGGAAAAGGGGCTCAGCATAGAGGCCGGACCTGGCATATCTCTTCATAGCCGTGTCGGCCCTCCTGCGGGTCGGGACGGTCAGAAGGCCCGCAGTGTGCAACCACTGCGGGCCTTCGCTGGCATTAGGGCGGCTGCCGCGCGCCCCCGGTCGGAACCTAGCCATGTGGCTAATCGGCCTGTCCCAATGGCTAGCTGAAAGATACTACCGCCAGTGTGTTACAAGTGGTTTACATATGTAACGCAAGGTGGTATAACAGAGATGTAGGAAGTCACTCGCTCCTCATCCCCACCGGATAGGCCGGTTGGGGAGAGCAGGAGCAACGAGGAGAACACGATGAACACCCAGCCTTCTTCCGCTTCCGTTTTCGCAGTTTGGGGTTGCGGCTCCTGGCCGGAGCGCAGCCGACTGGTCGGCGACGAGCCGATGGACGCCATCACCGAAGACATGGCCGAGTTCGCGCTTCTCCCCGCCGCCTTCGTGGCGGAATGGGAAGCCGCCTTCGGCTCCGAGCACTGGGCCGAACTGGTCCGCTGCGATGAAGCCGACCTGGGCGCCGCGACCCGGTTCTCCCCGAACGTCGCCGGTTACGTCGAAGTCCGGTAATCGCCCCTGGGGTGGTCTCGCCCGCCGCCCCGCCTCTAATGCGGCTCCTGCATCCCGCAGGACGGGTTCCCAGCCCCTAACGCAGAGGAGAGGCACAGATGAACGTCAATGATGGTTTCGAGATCGTCATCTCCACCCAGGCAGATGACAAAGACGGCGGGTGGTTTCCAACCCTCGCTGCGGCCCAGGCCGCCTGCGCCAGCTTGGGTGAAGACGCTGCGCCTCTGGGCGCATCCGTTCGGCCCGCCTGGATGAACGGGTACCCCTACGCCGACCGCGAGGTATCCGGCGTCCTCGAGTACGAGGACCCGGATGGGAACCTCTGGCGCTACCGCCGCGCCGAAGAAACCGATCTGGACGAAGCCTGTGTGGTCATTGCTGACTGCGAGGGGACGTCCGTCCACGCCGTCCCTGTGGGGGCGAACTAATGCGCTCCCAGATCAATCTCCGCGTTTCCGACGCGCACCGCGCCTACCTCGAAGCGCGGAACCCCGGCAACCTCTCCGCCGGCTTCCGCCTCACAGTGGACCGCCTGGACGCGCTCCAGGCGGATGGTCGGAAAAGAGCCGCGCGCATCTTGGACGGCTCCGACATCGGGCTGATCTGCGATGCTCTGAACGGCATCCTGACGACCGACACGACCCTCTGGCTGACTTCGCCCCTCCTAGCGATGACGCTGGAGGACAGCGCACCGGCCCTGGCCGCCAAGTGGCAGGTTGATCCTGCCGCGCTGGTCGGCAAGGTCCGGTCGCTCGATCCTGCCGCCCTCGCGGGGCTGTTGGATGCTGTGGAGCGGTTCTGGAACCGGGTTGAAGCCGGGGAGCAATGCGACCCCGCCGAGGCGTTGCGGTGAAAGAGTTCTCCGATACCGAGCTCGCCTCCATCGCAGCCCGGTATCGGGCCGGGGCTTCGCTCCGGCAATTATCAAAAGACACGGGCGTGCTGGTCTACCGAATCCGCGCTCTGTTGGTGGCGCAAGGAGTTCCGATCCGTGATCAAAAAACCGCCGCCTATGGCCGACCAGTCCCCATGCTGGATTGGGCCGCGATTCGGCGGGAATCGGAAGAGGGGGCAACGCTGGACGAACTGGCGAAGAAGTACCAAACCTCCTGGAGGACTCTGCGGAAGAACGGCATCCGGCCCGCCTTCCGACGCGCCCCGATCAGCGTTGAGAAGGTTCTAAAGCAAAAGTATCTGCCCTCCAAAGAAGCCGCTACAAAACTCCAGGTGGACTCTTCCACCCTCCAGCAAGCCCTCCGCGAAGGCCGGGTGCCCGGAGCGTTCCAGTGGCACGGCATCTGGTTCGTGCCGAAACGGGGGCTGAAGGAGTATGACGAGCGGCGCCGGCAAAGAGCGCCGTGGCTGTTCAGGGACCGAGAAGAACCAGCCGATGAGTGACGACCTGGGCCGCGAGGAACGCGGCCCAGCGGGAAGGCAGAACCCCTGGCTGCAGGTACGAGCTACAGCCCCATATGCGGCTACCCGCTTCTAACGACTTCGCCCCGCACGGGGCACTGACCTGGAGAACGAGACGATGATTGCTGGACAGTCCCTGCATTTCCCCGAAGTGGTCGGAGAGCTCGTGGAAGCGCTCCCGGCCGGGTTCGGCTGGGTGGAGCAGACCATCTCCACCCCGGATGGGTGGAACCGCGCCTCCTGCCGGCGGTTCCTGCCGGTGGTCGGAGAGGAAGGGGTCGTGATGGATGTCTACGACACCTACTTCCCGCACGACAACAACCACGACCCCGACAACTTCGGCGCGCCCTCGCTGTACCGGGGGCGGGAGGTGATCCGGGCACTCCCGACCGGATGAAAGCGGCCTGGCCGCATGCGCGCAGTCGGAAGCGCCGGGGAACGGTTCGCTGCTCCCCGGCAGAATACCTGTCAACGCAAAGCCCCAGGTTCCATCGCTGTGAGGGAACCTGGGGCTTTCGCTGGTCTCGGACAAGCAGAAGGGCCGGTATCCCCCACGGGACCGGCCCTCAAAAGGTGACACGCCCACTACCGAGAGCGTGCCGTTGGCGTCTGTCGTGTAGAAGGAGGCTCGCCCGAACGCTACCGACCGCCTTCTCTGTAGCCGGTAGCTCCTTCTCTGGCGGCGTCCCGTCGTTCGGAACTGAGTGGGTTGCCGCGCCATGCCTTGCGAGGGCGAAAACTAACTTTTCGCACAAGGCTTGAGTTAGTATAATAGGCTACGTTCGCACGCAAGGCGGGCGGCTCCATCCCCTGGAGCCGCCCGCCTTCTGGTCATGCTTCACTTTGCCTCCGTTCGCCGCACTGCGGTTCCGATCGGGCATCGATCTGGCGGTAACGCTCCTCGGCTTCGCGGAACTTCCGCAGGGCTTCGTCTTTCGTCGCACCGTGAACCGTCCAGCCTTCTCCGAACGCGGCCCAGCCGTCCTTGATGGGCGTGAGTTGAGGCGTGACTGCCATTTTTCGATCCTCCTGCGCCCATTCTGCCCTCGGCGGCAAGTTCAGGCCGGTTCGTACAAAAAAATCTCCTCCGGTTCTTGATTCCATCCTGAATTCCCGATAGCGTTGTATACGCATCCGGAATTCAGTTCTTGGAGACCTGGAGAAACGTAATATGCCAAATGAGTTGATCATGATCGGGCGCTGGCATCGCCTAGTCCTGGCAAACCTGGCTCGGATCGCTTGGAGCAAGCCTGTTCTGGCTGACGAGCAGTTCGCAAAGTTCGTAAACCAGATCGAAGTCGAGTCTCAGGGCTACCGCGATGTCATAACTGTCCTTGTGGGGGTGAAGTCGGAGATAGCCCAGGATTTCCTTTGTGGCCTGATCCCTAGGAATAGCTCGGAATTCAATCTCGCCGCCCAGCTTCTCCAGCGTGCCCTGCTGCATTGCCAACCGTATCCGGTGCATCAGGAACCACGCCGACTTCTGGCTAATGCCGAGGTGGCGGGAGACTTCGTGTGAGGAGATGCCGTTCTTGCAGTCAGCGAGGAGCCACATGGCAACCAGCCACTTATCAAGACCGAGCGGGCTGTCTTCCATCACGGAGCCGACCTTCACCGTGAACCGCTTCTTGCACGCCTTGCAGGCCCAGGTGCGGCGCGTGGTAATGTAGGAGTGTTCCTTGCCGCCGCATTCGGGGCAGGTCACACCGCCCGGCCAGCGGAGCTTTGCCAGGAACTCGTTCGCAACGTCGAGGTCGGCATAGTGGCGGATCGCTTCAACGAGAGTGGTTGGGATGTAATCGCTCGGTGTGTTCATGGCTTCTCTCCACACCAAGCATACCATCATTAGGCGTGTGCGTCAAGTTAGTTTTCGCCCTTGCGAGATGGTTAGCTTGCCGGGCTAACCTCGCCCTCCCGTGGATTCTGCGGAGGAGTGCCCTGTGACAACTCCTCCCGCTGCAATTGTTACCGCGTCCGAACGAGATCGTCAACTTTCCGCGAGAATTGGTTCTCTCGTCACTCCATCCGAGTACTTCCAATGCCCGTCGATGATCCGCACGGCGGCAATGCACTCCTCGGTTTCCGGGATGTTGTCCATCGCGAACCGGAGTGCCTTCGCCTTTTCGTAGACGCCCTCCGGGTCATCTTCCTCCAGCGCCTCCCGGCTCCATGCCTCCGGTTCGCACTCATCCTGCGCCTGCTGCCGAAGCTGCTTCCGAGCCACGCAGAGTTCTTTCTTGGCGTTGTCATAGGTGGTGCCGAGGGCTGCCGCAACCTGGGGCAGTTTCCCGCCCTGGAGGAGCATCTGTTCTGCGATCTGGAGGCGGAGATACGACCACTCGAAGCGTCCGGCAGCCCGGATGAGTCTCTGATCGGTGCCCTGCAACATGGTTCGTTACTCCTTCCCCTGTTCCGCCCGCCGCACTTCTGTCTCCGTCGCGAATCGCTCAATAAACTCAACCCGCACGCACCTCCCATCCGGGAAGTGGACACGCCAGATTGCGCGGCCTGCCGGGTCCAGCGCACAGGTTAGGGACTGGACTCCTCGGACTTTGCCCCCAAGACCGCCGGGCGCTTCCGGTTTCAGCTTGACCCACCGACCGGGCCGCCACGGTGGGATGCGGGTAATGTTCTGTTCCCCGTCCTTGCGGGGCGGCTGGCGCTTCTCGCGTCCGGTGATTTCGATGCCGTCCATTAGTCGCACTCCTCTTCCAGCCGCCCAATCCGCATCCCAGCGAAACAACGAGCGAAGGCATACTGCCCGCTGTTCTCCGTTCGACGTTCGGTGTCAAAGATCACAGCACCGCAACGGTTCAGATAGAACTCAACATAGCAGTTGCCGCACGCCTGGTTCGCGGAGGTCTCATCAGTCGAGAAGTCGCAGAAGGGGCACTTAACCGTGCCGTCCGAGAAACGAGTCCCGCATTGTTTCATCCCTCTTGCACCTCGATTCGCTCAAACCGCCCCGGCGCCAGGAACCGCTCGACAGCCGAGACTCCCCACCAACTCTCGCGCCCGCCCGACCTCCCACACCTCCAACCCCCATTCCCGCGCCGAACGCACAGCCCGCTCGACATCGTAGTAAAAACAGTCGGACATCAGTAGGATCAGGAGCGCCATGAAAGAACCGCCGTGACCGTCGCCCGCGACATGGATCAGGCCCTTTCGTTCCAGGATCGCTTGCAAGAGATGAGCGAACTCATGTGCGAGCTCCAACGGCCCCAGGCCCTGGCGTGAAAGCCGGATGATGCCGGAGTTTTCACAGCACGAAGGGCCGTCCCGGAATTCCAACAGCGGTTCCGGGACCTGATAGCGGCGACAGAGCGCCTTCAGATTCTTCCTGGCCGTCGCTTCCGTCCAGCCGCCAAGGCAACCGTGGAAATGGCTGTCTTCCCAGGCATACAGGGGATCGCTCATTCGCAGGAGCCTCCCGCCTCCGCTTCCACCCGCCGCCCAATTTCACAAAGCGTAGTCCACAGCCCATCTTCTCGCTTCGCTGCCTTCCGATATCGCTTCTTCGCCTTTCGGCAAACATCGCCCGCTTCCGTCTTTTCCGTCATTGCTTCGACATACCGCGCAATCAGGAACCGATACCGGCCGCATTCCCCGCACGTCGCGCCTGGAGCGGCCTGAGCACGGAGTTGCTCGGCCTCACCCCTGCCAGAGACAGGCGGCGAAAGGGAAGTGGCGAGGATTTCCCGGAGCCGGTCGTACTCTGCAAGTAAGCGAAACACAACCCCGTGGGACGGCCAATCCTGGCCGTCCCAGTCGCGTATCCGCGTCACGTAATCCGGCTCCGTATCAGGAATCGCCGCTGTGGCCCCTACCGTGCCCGTCACGTCGTTTTCCGGCTCCGAAGCGTCTGGAGAGCCGGTCGCATCAGGAGCGGCTGTGGTTGCGTTCCGGGCGGTAGCGCGAGCAGCGCAGGCGGCCGTGTCCCGGCACATCCAGCCGCTTCCCCCGGCCTGGGAGAGCGAAGTCTCATGCCCGTCCGCCCCGCAGAATCCGCAGCGAAGTTTGCTCATAATCTTCTCTCTTTCTTCCGGCACGCCTGGCACGGTCCTGCGGCACCGCGCGCAGAGCCAGGAGTCGCGGGCGGGTAAGGGTGTGGCGGGGAGGTTGCACTCAGGGCAGAGGGTCATGTCGGTCGGCTTCTTCGATGCGGCGGAACAGCCACTCGGCTACGGCTGGGACGATGGAGTTTCCGAGTCCTTTAAGTCGGTCCAGCCGATGGGGTACCCCTGATACCAGTCGAGCCAGGTCGGGTTCACGTGGTAGCCGGGTGCCCGGACGTTGCCCTCCCGTAGCCATAGCCACGCTATGAAGTCTTCGAGATTTGAACGATGCTCGCCATTTGTCGCGCGCTTCCAGCAGACACCGCGACCCCCACCGCAACCCCGAGGGGTAGGCCATAAGCCAAAACCGATCTCGTTCGTGGAAGCTTCCAAAGGCACACGCGGGAAGACATTCCCATTCCGCATCGTACCCGAGCGCGGCCAGGTCCCCGAGAACTCGTCCAACTCCCCGGTTAAGCAGATTTGGGACGTTTTCCACGACGATGTAGCGCGGTCGAAGAACACCAATGAGTCGCGCATACTCTCCCCAGAGGCCGCTGCGTAGACCTGCGATTCCCACGCCGCCTTGATTGCACTTCGAAACGTCCTGGCAGGGGAAGCCTCCGGCCAAAATTTCAACGGCAGGCAACCCTGCCCCGTCGAGTTCTCGGATGTCCCCATAGATCGGCACTCCGGGAAAGTTCTTCTGCAGGACCCGCTGACACCACGGGTCGATTTCACACATCCATTGGAGGCAGTCGGGACCCCAGACGCGAGTTGCGGCCAGTTCGAAGCCACCCACGCCAGAAAAGAGGCCGCCGATTTTCATCCTCCGACCCCCAACTCCCGCGCCCATTCCCGCAAGCGGTCCCGGTTCATCTCTCCCTCACCGGCTCCCACCGCCCCCGCGCCACCGGAAACCCCGGCTCCGCCGCCAAGGCCAACAGGTCTCCGACCTCCCGACCCCACCTCTCGGCGGTCATGACCCGCAGCGACCCATCGCGCCACCCCGCCACGACCACCTCTGCGAAGGGCCGGAACCCACATTGCTGCCGGAGGAGCTGCGGCAGATGGACCCGCCGCGACGGATAGCCCCGCACGATCTCCCGCAACTCCTCCAGGGCGGTCAGGCCCTCCAGGCACCGCCGTTCCGCTTCTGTGGCCTTCACCCTGGCTGCCGCGAATTGCGAGAGCGTCAGGATGCCCAGGACACATTCCGGGAGGCAGATCAAGGCGACAGCGGCCTGCCCGTCCGTGAAGTGGCGGGGGAGCGTCAGGCGGCCCCTGCCGTCCAGGGTGCGGAGTTCAGCCGCCATGTCCGAGCCTTTCCCGGCACCGCGCCAGCCCACGCTTCTTCAACTGGTCGGCCCGCGATTCGCTGATGCAAAGCCGCCTGCCGCTCTCCTTGATCGTCGCCTCCTCCAGGAAAATCCAGGTCAGGAGCAGCCTTTCCCGCGTCGGTAACTCGGAGAGCAGCGCCTGCACCCAACCGGCCCAGAGTCCCGGCGTCATCCCGTCCCGGTCCACCTCGCAACCACCACTCAGCATCTCCCCGACTGTTTCATCGCCTTCGTCGTAAACGAGGGTATCGATCCAGAGCGGCGGGCGGTACTGCGGCGGCAGATCGTCCCCGTACTTCCGGCGCTGGGGCCGGGTCAGGTGGTCTTCGGAGCGGGTGTATTCCAGCAGCGCGTGTTGCACGCTCCGCATGATCCAGCTGGTGCGGCGCATTCCGCGCGTGCCGTCGTAGGTCTGTTCGGCCCGCCACGCCGCGAAAAGCGCAATCGGGATCAGGTCTGCCGGATCGACCTGGGAGGGGAGCCTGCGGGCATGGCGGCGGGCCAGGCGCCGGGCGAAGAGAGCGGTTTCAGGGGATAGGTCGGTGGTCATTCCTGCCGGGCCTCCTCCGCCTTGGATGAAATCATCGAGAACCACGCGCAGCCGTCATGTTCAAACATCAGCGTGCCGTCGTGCGGGCTTTCCGGGTTCGTGCAAGCGCCCCAATCGAAACCGAGAGCGCCTTCCAGCGAGACGTAGTAGGAGCAGCCGCCGCATTGCGTGGGCGAGTAGTCGCGCCATTTCGGGTTGAGGACCGGAAACATCTGGTCGGGGACTTCACCCAACTCGGCCTCGGCGGCGCGGGTGGCAGCGTGCCATTCCGGGCCACCGGACGCTACCGATTCCTGGCCGCGCTCCTTCAGGATTTCGTCCCGCCGGTCATTCACCCGCCCGCACAACTCAGCGAGGAGCCGGTATTGGGGCGAGAGGCAGCGTTTCACCCAGCGGTAATGGGTCGCGTGGGCGTGGTCCCGGTCGTTCAGGAAGATGTCGCTGTTCCAGCCGGCCATTACTCTCGCACCTCCGCTTCCGCCCCGGTCGGGCACCACCCGGCCTGCCGGCCCCCAGGTCCTAGCTCTCGCACCTCCAACCCCGGCCAGCGTTCCTGCGCGAGCCTCCCAACCTCCGTCCGGTGACACTCCCCCGCCCGCTTGTGCCCACAGCCACAAAGCAAAACACAGGGCCGGATCATCAGCCACGCCCCCAGCGCCTCCAACCCGCGTTCCGCATCTACCAGTTCAATCGGCCCACCCCGGTAGTTCCGGTTGCCCAGGTCCGGCAGGTGTGTGTAACTGGTCCCGAAGCGGCGCAGGAGGGCTTCCCGTCCCAGGCCAGGGATGCCGGTTTTAGGGGAGTACCGGATGTCGATGAGGGCTGCGCCTGATGCCGTGAGGGCTTCCAGGTCGGTGAGGGCGTGGGGATTCCCGCCGTACCCGAACAGCGCCAGGAGGTTCATGCTGTGACTCCTTCCAGGGGCAAAGAACCCTGCCGGGTCGCCTGCCACATCCGCCGTTCTGAGAGCGCGACATATTCCGCGCTGATGTCGATGCCGATCCACTCTCTGCCGAGTCGGTTCGCTTCAATGCAAGTGGTGCCGGAGCCGGAATAGGGATCGAGGATTAGATCGCCGGGGCGGGAGAAGCCTTGGATCAGATCGGCGGCGAGGCGTTCGGGGAAGGTGGCAGGATGGTCCGAATCGCCGGGGTTATCGAACGGCCAGATCGTCCCTCGGCACTTCTTCTCGCCTACTTCGTTCCAGTAGCCATCAATTCGCATTGAGCCGTCCGGCCTGCGGGAATGCGTGCGGATTGCCTGCCCTGGCTGCTTTGGCTTCACCATCAGCGTGGTTTTGTCGAATGACTTGGGTCGCTCGCCTCGATGGAAAATGCAGATGAATTCGTGGTCCACGCGGAACCGCTTCGCCCACCAACCGCCCGGCACTCCATGCCGTTCCCAAATCACACACTCAAACAACCTCCACCCCATATCCATCCATGCAACCTGCATCCGCGCCGTGGTCCCACTTTTGGCAAAGTCCTTCGTCCCATCCTGAATCACCACGCACACCACGCCGCCCTCTTTCGTCACTCGCAGGAGTTCCCGTCCAACCCGCTCATAGTCGAAGGAATACTGACCGGAGTAGGTGCGGAGATCATCGTACGGCGGGCTGAACACCGAGAGATCGACTGATGCCTCTGGGAGGTCGCGCAGGACTTCCGCGCAATCGCCGGTATGGAAGCGGTTGGCCCAGGCATAGTTCATGCCGCCACTCCTTCCAAGGGCAGGACCGCCTGCGAGAGACGGTTGGCGGCGATTTCGGCGTATCTTTCCTCTATTTCGATAAGAATTGAGCGCCGCCCTTCCAGCATCGCGGCTACACCTGTGGAGCCGACGCCCGCGAAAGGATCGAGGATCAGGTCTCCGAAGCGGGAGGAGGATTCGATCAGTTCTCGGAGGAGCGGGACCGGCTTTTCGGTGGGGTGGCGGGCCGCTGCAACTTCACTGCGATTTGAATACCGAATGATCGAGCCTTTTCGCTTTCGGCCCAAACCACCACGACTACGTGGGTCGCGATTGCTTGCAAACTGAATATATTCATGGCAAGGCCCCCATTCGAGTTCTAGATTCCCCATTGCCATTGAACACTTGTCCCAGATGAGTTCGATACAGGCTGTGTAACCAAGAGCCTTCAAGTTCCACATATTGCCGAAGACGTATAGCGTTGCGTTCTCTTCAAGAAGCGCCTTTGCGCGTCTAAGCGCTTCTTCCCCCACCATTACAGACTCATCACCCGCGATTGCCGAAAACATCCCACGAGACCATCCGCTTTCATACGCGACTCCGTACGGCGGGTCGGTCAGCAGCAAATCCACGCTCCCTGCCTCCAGCCGTGGCAGTATCTCCAGGCAATCCTCGCAAAACAGCGTGATGCCATCCCGCTCAAAATAAGGCTTCACAGCGCGAGCCTCCCCTGCCGTTCCCGCACCACCCTTAACAGCCGCCTTTCATCCACAATCTGCCGCTCCGATTCCGTCCCGTATTTCGGCCTGACCTTCACATAGACCGATCCCGGCAGATAGCTCGGACCCATCAGGATTCCCACCTTGAGCCTGCCGCCATAGGAGGCCTGTGGGGGAGAATACCAGCAGACTTCCTCGCCAGGAACGAGTCCCCGCGTGGGGCGGGCGGCTTCGATTAACTGATGGGCGGGCGGGAGCTTGTGGCCGCAGTGGGGACACAAACAAGCCGGCTTACTCATGCCGTTACCGCCTCTCTCGTTGCGAGTTGTTCCAAGGCCACGTACATGTCCAGGTTCCCCTCGCATTCGTTCCCGGCGTAGGTCCAGCCCGGACGTTTCCAATCCCAGAGTCCTGCCGGTCGCGGTCTCGCGAAGAGTTCCAACCACGGCCCCGGATACTTCTCCGCTTCGTCGTAAACCCAATCCGGTTTGCGGCTGTGTTCTCCGCGTGGTGAAAACATCACGCCGCATGGTCTCTGGTCGGTGGGCGGTGCTTTCACATCACCCCGGAAGCAAAGCAAGAGATCCTCCGTGCAGGACCGTGCCCGGTAGCCGAGTCCGATCCGGGGCACGCCTGCACGAGCCATCTTGACCCAGGTCAATTTAGTGGAATATTGGAAGCCCCACGCTTTCACGAGTTCCAATGCTTCGGGCAGGTGCGGGTTTGTTGACCACAGCAGGAGGGCGCAGTCCCGTTCACAGATCTCGGCGACAGGGAGCGCCTGGAGCCAGTTCTTGGCCTGGGTTTCATAGTGGGAGGCCGCAGTCCGGCCTCCCACATCGCGGCCCCAGAGTTGAAATTCCCAGGGCGGATCGCAAAGAAGTGTTCTAAAGAGCACTTTCTTCCCCCGCCCCCTGCCGCCCCGCCAACTCCCCCAGCGTGGCCCGCCAGACGCGGCGAACCCAACTCTCGCCGACGCCGCACGCCTTTGCTGCTTCTTGCACGAGAGGGCGTGGAACCCGTTGTGCAGGCGCACCAGCCCTTCGCAGGTAGCAAACTACCCTGGCGTCGATCTCGGCACGCTGCCGCGCGGCCATCGCGTGTATGTGAGCCTTCTCGGCCTGAAGAATCGCGGCCCGTTCCTGGCGTTCATCTGTGGGAGCCAGCACCGGGAACGCAACCAGCACCACCCGCGGCTCCGCGCAATTGATCGCCTCCACGTTGGGCAGGACCCACCGCACCCGTCGGTCGTCATCGAACAGTCCCTCACGGGTCTTCAGGACCTTCGATTGCTCCAAGGGCTTCCCGTCCGCGTCCCGCTCGCCTTTCGCGGGCATCCGGGAGCCGCCTAGCAGGTCGAGCAGGGGCTTAACGTAGTTCGGGCCGTCTCCACGCGCCCCAAGCCACAGATGCGCCTCTACGCCCCACCAGTGGGCATCGTCGCACGGTTGGCCTGCCAGGGCTTCCCGGAGAGCCAGAGCCGCAACCCGGAGCCAGTCGCGGTAATCCTGGGTCGCATAGCGGGAGAAGCGACCGTTTAGGTGGCAGTGGTTGTCGGGCGGCGGGAGGGGGAGGCTGAGTCGCAACCGTTGGAAGTCTGCGGACCAGCCATCTGTGTCCCGGAGGGTGCTGATGCTATTGCCATTTAGCTCCGGCTCCTGCCGGGCGGCGGCGGGGCGCAAGGTCTGGGTCATGGCCGTGCGACTCCTTCGCTGGGCTTCTTGCCGCGCTGCAAAGTGTTCCCGGTCGAAATCCGCACGAAGCCGCCACGGGACCGAAGGGCGTCGTTGCGGATCTGTTCTTCTCGCGTTTCCTCGATTGGCTCCGGCAATGGGGCGTCGTTCTGGTGGGCGGCTTCGATGTCGCGAAGGATGCGACTCCGAGAACGCATGTCAGACCACTCGGCGGCTTTGCGGAGTTGTGTTTCGCGTTGGACGGCCAGTCGTTCTGCCTTGACGCGCTGCTGTTCTTCTTTCAGCGCCCTGTCCCGCTCGATGTTCTCCGCCTTGTCCCGCGCCTTGCGGTCTCGAATGTACTCGCATTCCAAAGCCGACCGGAGGTCAGCTTCTGCTTGAAAGATGCCGCGCCCCCTAGGGTCTCCTGCCAGCCATGCCGCTTTTGCTCTCGCCTTGAAAGGGTGGATCGCCTGCACGAACCACGCTGCGGCTTCTACTCGCGTCATTGCGTCCAGATCGGCCCAGGTTAGGGCGTCGGAGCCGAATAGCGCCTGCATACGCTGATCGAAATCGCTCATCTCTCTCGCCTCCCCACTGCCAGCAACTCCCGCCGCGCCCGCCCGGCCCACTGATGCCAGGGCAGGCAGGCACCTAGGACAAGAAAGTAATTAATCTAGTAGTTTCCACGATTTCCACAAGTTTCCAGAGCCTCTGGAAAGCACTGTTTGATAGTTTTCGAGAAAACTTCGTGCGTGGCTCACGTCGATAGTTTGCTGGTTTCCACGATTTCCACAAAATCGGCGTTTTTCTCCTAAGGGACCAATTTCCCCGCGCACTTTTTGCGCGTGGGGGATTTTTTCATAGAGGTAGGTCCGATTTTCTCCAGAACCCCGTTTTTGTGGAAACCAGCAAACTATCAGGTCCCACTCACGCACGCGGAAGGCGCGAGAATAGCAAACAGTGCTTTCCACAACTTGTGGAAACCCTCTGGAAACCCTGGAAACTACTCGTCTTCCGGCACCCGGTCTACTTCTTCCACCGCCTCTCGCAACACCACCACGAACCGGGGGTGCGCGCCGTCAAACGTCACCTTGGCAGTGTCAACGCCCTTCTCTCCGCTGGTCCGGAGCCACCCTCTTTGGAGCCATGCTCCAATCACCGCGCGGGGTTCATAGCCCCATTCCCGGAGCTTCTGGCGCAGATGGAGAGGCGCGAAGAGGATTTCAGACCACTGGTGGTTGTCCAGGCCGGTGCCGACATCCCAGATGCCGAGCCAGCCCGTGCCGACCGGCTCCTGATCTCGTGGAGACCCGGCGTTCCGCAGATGATCCCAGAACGCTCCCCGGTGCTGATGCGCCCAATCCATCGCATCCCGCAGGGCGCGGATTTCGGGAGGAGCGTCGGCGGCATCGCGCAGGATTTCATCCCAGAGCCCCTCTAAGGGATCGTGGTAGGGCCAGCCGAGATCAGGAAATGCTTCGTGGACCAGGGCAGCGGTCAGGTCAATCACAGCGGCGACCTGGGCGAGTCGACCCTCTACCCCGCCCTTCGATTTCTCAGCATAGAGATCAGCGCACCGATGGTATTCGGCAATCCAGAACGGTGCTTCGCTCAGGTGCGCCATCACCCACCGAACGAACCGGGGGCCGGCGTGGCCGTAGTGAAGAGGGAGGCCGATGTTGAGGTCGTTGACGACTCGGCGGCTCACCTCGGATTCTTCGTGGAACGGAGCGCCCTTGATCGACATCACTCGCGCTCGCGTCCCACCCTCATTCCCGTATTCCGTGATGGGCTGCTCGCCATTGGACAGCAGGGCGGTTCTCCAGGTCCTGGTCCTGGCGAGGCCCTTGACGGTCCCACGGCCACGGCCTCTGCCGCTCGATACCAAGTAGACGAGTCCGGAGATCGCCTTCTTGTCCCTGGCCCTGGCCGTGTCATCCAGAATCACGGGCAGGTTATGCAGGACTGAGGAAGCCCTCTCAATCCAAACCTGCGTCGAGTCCCACGTCGCCATCGCGCCATCGGTGGCCCGTTCGTCGGGCTTGCCATGGACCGATGCCGCCACTCGCAGCGTGATCGATTTGCCGGTGGAGGTCCGGTTGGACCAGTCGATGATCGGGTTCGGGGCGTTCAGCAGGTCCAAAAGGATCGGCGTAAAGGCTGCATAGAAGGCCAGCAGGACGCGCGGATAATCTCGGATGGGCCGGATGACCTCCAGGTAACGCTGCCAGTCGCCAGAAGCATGGAACCCATCGGCGATCTGGTCATCCCCGGCTCCGGAACCCCTAAAGGCGATCCAATGCTGCTGCCACGCATCCGGCGCAATCTCATCCAAATGGAGAGGCTGGGTCTGTTCGCCGTCAGCGGTCAGGAGCGACCGGCCCCAGAGGAATCCGTCCGCACCCTTCTTGCCTTGCCAGCCCAGATGGGATGAAATCCGGGCTTGTCGCAAAAGGTGGAAGTTCGTGGCTTCAAACGTGTGGATGTACTTCGCCACGTCGGAAGAGTTGTCAGATGCGATAGGAAACCCCAGATTAGCGAGTTCCAGGGCCTTCTTGGAATCCAACGCCGTGGCCCTGTCTGCCACAGTTGAGACCCATCCTTGCTGCTCCCGGAAGAAGGAAAGCTGGAGGGCTTCCGTCCCGGCATCCATGTCTCGATATCGTTCCGTCACCAGGATCGGAGCGAACGCAAAGGGCTTTCTGTGTGCGTTTCCGTCCTCATCCGTCGTCACTTCTCCGGTTGCTTCCGCATCAAGATAGTACCTGGATGGAACCAGGAGGGACGGCCACGGCGCTCCTGGCAAGGATTCTCCGACGACTCTGGGAGCCTTGTAGTCGGCCTTGCCCCGCGTGATCTTCCCCACCTCTTTATCGAGCCGCCGGACGGATGCTCCTCGCGTTTTGGAATACGTGATCCGTACCCGTTCGTAGGCCTGGGGATCATGCTGTGACAGGACTGCGAGAGCCTGAAGCATGTCCGGCGCGAACGCTGCCCCAGCATCCTTCTTGAGCCGTTGGGGGAGTTCTTCCGCAATTCGTATGGCAGCCGCTACGCGCTCCTGCGTTGGCTGCCCTTGCGTTTCACCGGTCCCCTCTACTGCGAAGGTTGACCCTGCCGGTTCGTAGCCCTCGCCGGCCTTCAAGGATTCCAGCGCCAACCCTAAAGTATTGAGCCGGTAATCCTCCCGGTCCCACTTGTCGCGATAGAGCCTCGACATCCGAAAGAGCCGGTCCATCGCGGCTTCATCGCCCCGTGTCCACCACGCTAGATGGTTGCACAGGGCCAGGTCGGCGGCGCTGTCATCAGAACTGTGGGCCGAAGTATCGCCGTTCCATAGCGCAATGATCTGCGGCCCATTCTGGGCGCGGAACATCGCTGCCAACAGTTCATGATCCGATGGCAACGAGGTGGCAGACCGGTCGGTAGTAACCGTAACTCTCTTGGGTTTAGGCTTGAACCATTCCTGATACAGGTCCGTCAGTTCTCCGTTCCGTCGTTGGATCGTATCCGGGACTCCCTTGAGCCGCTTGCCGGTGACGGTCAGGAACCGCTTGGTTCGGTAGAACTCCAACCCGAAGTCTTTCCCGTTTGAGGTCCATGCCTTTTTGTTGCCGCTTTCAGCGGCCCATTCCGGCAACTCGCCCTCAACGAAGACCCGCAGGCCCCGACCACTGGGCGTCACTTCCGTGTAGGAATCGAGGCGGTCCACAATCGCCGCCGCCCATTCTTCCACTTCTCCTTCATCCGAGAGGCAATGGTCCATGTCTACGCCGATCAGATGATTTTCGCCGGACAGGACGAAGCCAATGCCGGCCCAGCCGCCCTTTTCATAAGCGGTCCAGGCAGCTTCAAACGAGGTCCAGGTCTCCGGATCGGAATGCGAGGCCGCGCGGCCCGACACCGTGAACGGCGGCTTCGTCTTCTTGCCGTCCCGTTCCTCATATCTCCACATGACCCACTGGGGCCTTTCGCGGAGAAGGATCGGGATGCGTTTGGGATTGATCGGTTCAGTCATCGTTCGCTGCTTGCATTCCGACTTCAATTTCGAGGATCAACTCCGCCACGCTCCTGCCCGCCCAGGTTGCCGTTTCATCGCCGATTTCACCCAATTTCCGGGCCCGCTTTTCCGAAAGTTCCACCAGCCGTTCCCGATCCGGGTCTTCAGGGTTCTCGTTCAGATACGCGGTGGTTTCCAGGAACCGCTTTGCGTGCTTTATGAGCGCCGTCCCCAACCGTTTCCCTTCTTCTCGTTCCTCGGCGGTCAGACGCCCGTAAAAGGGTCCCGTACCGTCTCCACAGTTGAGGTAAGAGGCGCGGACCCATTCTGCGAGGAACTGATAACGCACGGGGGCATCGTCGCCCGGCTTCTCCCTCTCGCTTTCAGTTCGTCCCCGATTGCATCCCGCTTCCCCGTTCTCTTTTGGTTCTTCCGCCACCGTTCCAGCCAGGGCGGCCCCGATTCCGTCAGGGGCGTTTCGCGGAGTTGATCGTTCTCGGTCGCAATCCTCTCTGTCAGTTCCACGAACGCTTCCGCCAACTCCCGATCCGTCCGATCCTGCTCCGTGGTCCTGAGCTTTCTCGTCCACTCGTAGAGCGCCGCTGAATAAGTCGGGTCGCTCCCGGTCAGCACATCCAGCTTGGCCTGCCCCACCGTCACGGGTGGGCGGGGTTTCGGTTCGGAAGGCTTTCCTGACCAATCGATTTCCTCTTCCTTCATGGGGTTAACCGAAGGGGCAGTCAGCGAGGTCATCATGGATGTCGAAGTCCGGCAGGGCCTTGCAGATCGTCCCGCCATAGGATTTCGTCCGCATCCGGGCGTCAAGGATCGCAAAGAAGCCGAGGTCGGTCTCATTGCGGATCAATCTGCCGAATCCTTGCTTAATGTCTCGGATGCAGACCGGCACCGAATAATCAAAGAAGGACTTGCCGCCCTGCCTTTCGATCACCTTGCACCTTGCGGCCACAAGAGGTGCAGACGGGTTTGGGAACGGGAGCTTGACAAGGATCACCGCTGAAAGCGTATCGCCAGGAATGTCTACACCAGTCCAGAAGGTCTTACAGCCGAACAGGACCGCTCCCTTTTGCTCTCGGAAATCTCGCAGAAGCTGGTCCTTCGACGCCTCGCCTTGCAGGAGCAAGGGATAGGGGAGGCGGAGTTCTGCGAGCTTCTTGTAGACCTCCTGCATCTCCCGATGTGACGTGAAGAGACAGAAGGCCCGGCCCCTGGTTTTTTGCAGGATCAGGGCGATTTCTTGGGCGATCTCGGCAGCATAGCTATCAGACGATGGCAAGGGCGACTGCGCTGGGATATAGCCGGTGACCTGCCGGGCATAGTCAAAGGGCGATTCCGCCTGGAAGGTTTCAACCGGCTCCCCTACCAACCCGAACTCTCTTCGCGTAGCGGCCCACGGATCGCGCCCACCACCTGCCAGTGTTGCTGAAGTGAAGCAACAAGCGTGGAGTTCCCGGCGGATACGGCGAAAGTGAGGTTGGACTTCGATGGGCTTGCAGTGGAGCGTCACGGACTGATCCTGAACCTGCCCACGCTTCGCATAGCCCAACTCCACGTACCGGACCCACTTCCCGATCTCGACCTCATCCCCTCGGCGGATCAGTTCCTCATCTGTCATCAGGATGTCCCGCAGGCCCCGTTGGATTTGTCCGGCGGAACGCTGAAGGCGCTTGATGGCTGCCAAACTGGAATCGGGTTCCTGGCGCGTTTCCTCTTCCTCGTCGTAGCCCGGAGTCCCATACTCGGCTGCGAGTTGGCCCAAGAGGTTTACGGCAGGCCGGAACGCTTCGTTCAGCCGCTCGGCACGTTCTTTGGCATCCCCCAGTGTGGCGGCGTCCAGTTGATCCAATACCACGGATTGTTGCGAAGGGTCCTTGAAGCAGGAGAAGAAGGAACCGGCAGCCCGCGCCACGCCTTCCCGGTTCAGTTGATGCGACTCTGCATGAATCTTGAGTTGCCGGAGCTGTCTCTCCAGCCGCTTGAGGAACGCAGTGTGAGTGTTGTGCTTGATCTCGGCTCCGAACGTATCGCCGAGGATGTCCGGCACGGTATGGGCTTCATCCGCAACCCACAAGCGATGGTCGGGCAGGAGGCTGAAGCCGGTTTCTTGTAAGAGCCGATGATGCAGCATCGTAATCCGGTGATTCGCTACAACGACATCTGCCTGTTTGTACTTCGCCTTTGCCTCCAGATACGGGCATTCGTCCGCGTTCGGGCAATCGGACCCCTGGCAGGAATCATCGCCGGCCAGAACGGACCACTGGAGGTCGGATACCGGCAATTCCAGCGTGGCCCGGTCCCCATCCCACATGCCGTTCCGGTACTCAGTCAGGAGCTCCGATGCACCGACTTGAGGGTTGCCGCCGCTATCAAAATTGAAAGAGGCTTCTTCTTCTTCAGCGTTCCGAACGCAGAAGTAGTTGGATCTGCCTTTCGCAATCGCATACGTAATGTCCCGTCCCGTCACTTCCTTCAGGATCGGTGCAAGCCGGGGCAGGTCCTTATCCACAAGTTGTTGTTGGAGTGCAATCGTCTCGGTTGAAACCACCACCGGCTGCCCCGATAGGATTGCGGGTGTTAGGTACGCGAACGATTTGCCGATCCCGGTTCCCGCCTCAATCAGTGCCGTCCCGCCTTCGCGGAAGAGGCGACCCAGCAGGTCGGCCATCGCAACCTGCTTCTCTCGAACCTGATACCCCTTGATTGCGGACGCGAGGGGGCCTTCAGGGCCGAGAATGCGGGTTCCAGCGGCGACGGATTTGGGAAGACGAGGGGTTTCCATTGAAGGGGTTAAGAGAGGACCGTGGAGGCGGGTCGTTCGCCTCCACGGTGGGGAGGGGTCACTCGTCGTCGTCTTCCGTCAGGACCCGCCGCTTCCGGTCATCCGTTTCCGGCTCCGCCTCTTCGGCCTTTGCGGGCTTCTGGGGTCGTGCCCTCACGGGTGCGAATGACTCGATCCGCGCATAGACCCCCTGCCCGTCCTGGCGCGGCTCGTGGATGATCGAACCCATCACCTTCTTGTGCTTCGCGTTGCCGCGCACGTACGACGACAGCTTGAAGTTCCGGCCCTCAGCCGAAACCTGCTTCAGATCTTCGCCGCAGGCGACCAGGAACTTGGCGACGTTGGAACGCGGGTGGAAGCTCGGTTTCGTCTTGCACGAAACCGGCCACGGTTCGCCATTCTCCTGCGCCTCGTCGCTCTCGAAGGTCATGCGGATGCGCTGCACGCCATCCTCATCCTCAAACGGCTGGATTTTGACCAGCGCCAGTTCGCACATCCCCGCCGGGTGCGGCTCACCCGTGGAGGTGTTCCATTCCAGGTCCCGTTCCTTGATTTCTCGGATGTCGGAATCGCCGCTCTGGGAGCGGGTTCCTGTCATCGTTGCCATTGGTCCTACCTCTGTATGTGGCCCTGGTCCTGGGCTTTCTTGCCCGACCCCTGGCCCCTCTAAGTCCTGTGTTTCCACAGGATGGCGCTCATCGGACTCGAACCGACCCTGCTTCCACTTTTCCAGCTTCCGCAGCCCTGTAGCGCCTTCATAAACCATCACCCTTACGCCTGCGATGATTGCGCTCGGCTGGTGTTCCCGACTGTGGCAATCGGAGCAAATCGCCTCTAAGTTTTCGTCCTGATTCCCGCCGCCATCCGCCACCCGTTTCCGGTGATGGATTTCCAGATCGGGGCACTCCCCGAACTTATTCCGGGGAACCGGCTTTTGGCACCGAGCGCATTTGTAAGCCTGCTGCTCCCGTATCCGGCGCTTGCGTTCCGTCGTTAATCCTTGCCGCGTCCTGTCTCTCATTGGGATGTCCGGTATCGAACCGGCCCTCGCGATGGCTGCACCCTACCGGGTTTCGCGCGCTCTCCTTGAGCTTCCATCCCATAGCCCAGGCGGGGCTGCTAACTCGCCTGGGCCTGGTCCTGCCGCCCTCTTCCACACCCGGCAGGACATTAGCGAAGCCGGCCAGCGGCCTCGAGTACGATCAATAACGCAAACACCAGCGCGACCCCGAACAGCAGAAACGCGCCGCGTCGGTAGTTGTCGCCATCCCGGTACGCCTCGTCCGTTTCGGCCTGCACCTCCCGGATTTGCCGCCACGCCTCGGCCTGGCTGGTCGGCTCCGCCAAAGGGAGTTCTTCCAGCAGGAGGCGCATGGGCGTTTCGTTCGGGGCTTCTGCATAGCCGTGCCCGGCGATCCAATTGAGAGTCGTCATTGCCGTCCCTCCGCCAAATGCCGGAACAGCGCCACGTCATAGTCCCGCGCCGCCCGCAGCCAGTCTCGCGCGTCCATGCCCGGCCAGCGACTCCGGCGTACTGCGTATTGGAAGAGGCGATACAGGCGGTCGGCTTCCGGGCAGCGGTCCCGGAACGTGCCGGAGGCATCCACCTCGCAGCCGCAAGGATGAACCGGGCGGGCTTGCTGGGCGTCGCACTCCGCGCAGAGCCACTCGTGCCCCGACCCATCCGCCAGGGTTACGAAGTCGCCTTCGGAGGCGCGAAAGGTCCCGCCGCAGCGGTCGCATTCATAGCCGTGCGGTTGCGCTTCGCGCTCCTCGGCGGTGGGCCGGTCGGGACCGTGGCCGGGAGGGAGGGAGTGGGCGTAGGGGCTACGCATTGGGGGCCTCCTCCGTCTCATCGAGTCGCGCCGCACACTCGCGGCCCGACAACTCTTCGCAGAGCAACTCCATGAACCGGCGCTCGGCGTAGCGGGTCCCGAAAGCCATTTCGAGATCGAAGAGTTCGTAAGGGAATCGCTCACGGACCGCCTGGGGCGGGAAGGGGTCTGCATCCCGCCATTCCTTCAGGTCCGCAGCCTCCGCCATGCGGAGGCTCTGGGCGGCGCGTTGTTCGCAGGGCCAGAGCGGACGACCGCCGAAGGGGCACGCCTGAACGGTGGGCAGGGGCCGGATTTGCTGGGGGCGGCGGGTCATCATGGCGTGGCCTCGCTTTCTGTCGGTACGGGCAGGCCCATCGCGGTGAGGATGCGCTCCTCTAACATTCCGTTCAGGGCGTCCCGGGCAGCGTCCCGGGCAGCGGCCCGGGCAGCGCCCCAGGCAGCGTCCCAGGCAGCGGCCCAGGCAGCGTCCCAGGCAGCGGCCCAGGCAGCGGCCCAGGCAGCGTCCCGGGCAGCGGCCCAGGCAGCGGCCCTGGCAGCGTCCCGGGCAGCGGCCCTGGCAGCGTCACTGGCAGCGGCCAGTTCATCTTTCGTGGCCGCACCCGTCGCGTAGCTCCGGGCCACGGTCACTGCCGCCACGCTGCGCGGGTCCGGCTCCTGGCCGCGCTTTCGCACTATCGCAAACGCGTACTCGGCGGCGTCGCACGCGAAGAGGCGGAGTTCCCGCTCGGCATCCTCCGCTTCCAGCTTCGCCAGCGCCGTGCGCGTCTCGGCGGCGAACTTGTCGCCCTCCTCTTTGACCTTCCCGCCGACTTCCACCCGGTAGAGGCAGATCGTATCGGCGGGTGTGTAGTTCAACGCGTCGAGCAGGCGGCGGGAGGCATGCAGGCCGCGCTCACAGACGGAGATCGGTGGCGGCACCCGCAGCGTCTCACCGACCACGATCCGACGCGGCTCGCTCTCGCCTTCCAGGGGGCGGGCGAGGCAGCCATTGGCGGGTCCGCACCACCAGGCCTTTACCAGCTGACTCATTGCGACTGCCCTCCGGCTGGCGTAGTAACAGCACGGTCGGCATCCCAGCCGCGTTTAATCCGTCCGGAGATGGTGGCATCGGACAACCCATATTCCCGCGCCCAGTCAGCAATCGACTGTGTTTTCCCGGCGACAGTAAGGAAATGGTTGCTCCGGCGGTTGTTCTGTTGTCTCAGGTTGCTCGCCCAGCGGCAGTTTTCCGGAGCGTAGTCGCCATCGACTTCGATGCGGTCCAGCGAGAAGCCATCCGGGCGCGGCCCCATGTCGGCATAGAAGTTCTCGAAGCCTTCCAGCCAGCGACGGCAGACAGTGATGCCGCGCCCGCCGTAGCACGCAAAATCAGGCGCGGCAGGGTTTGTGCATCGTTGGATCATTCCTTTCCAGGTCTGATATTCGACTGTCCGCGCCATTCCGTGGCGGTAGTTGCGCTCCCTGGCCTTAGCTGCCGCATGGTCCCGGCTGAGGCAACCGCACGATTTCGTATTACCATTTCGCAATCGCGCGGTTGTGGCGGTGATTTCGGTTCCGCACTCGCACCGGCAGAGCCAGAGGCGGTTTTGCTTCGCATTTCGGCCTTGCTCGCGGAGAACCGTCAGTCGCCCGAAGACGCTTCCGGGGAACTCGCACCACCAGGCGAGGATGGGGGTAGTCTCGCTCACTTCAGCCCCCATTCTGCCGCCAGGTCGGCCACGAACTGCGGCTCCACCACGACCGTAGAACACGTCCGGCTGTGGCGCTCGATGCGGATCGTCTCACCTTCTCGGTACGCGCCCGCCACGTCCGCTTCCGTCACGAAGCGCCCGGTGCTGTCCAGCCGGTAAGCGGGGATGCCGTGGCCGAACTCGAAGCGAATCCGGTCCCAGCGGGCTTCGGTCGCCTCACGCTCTGCCTGCTTCCGGTGGTAGTCGGCCCAATGGGCGTGGCACCGCTCGCAGTCTTCCTCGCCGGGGAGGGCGAGTTCGCCGCATTCGCAGCGGACGGGTTCGGGGCACACCCGCGCTTCGGGGCGGGTCTTGCCGGTTTGGCCCGGCGGGTTGACCATTTCTGCACCCAACCGACCGAGTTCAGTCCGGATCAGGTCCAGGCACCGAAGGCGCTGGGAGGTGGTCGGTGTGCCCCACAGGAGGTCTTGCAGCTCCGCGAAGGTATCGCGGAGGGGGTTGCCATCCGGGGGTCGTTCGTTCAAAATGGGGGTAGTCACTGAAAGCCTTTCCTTTCGGTGTCTTCATGGAAGCCTCGCCCTAGCTCGGCGGGGCTTCTTGTCGTTAAGGGGTCGCTCCTACCGGCTCGGCGTCGGGCGCGACCAGGTCGCGGTATTCCCTTGCGACCATCTCGGCGGCGGCGGCGCGGCGTCGGGGCACACGAATAGCAGCCTCTTCGATGGCGGCATACTTCTCGTCGCTCACCTCCGGGCCGATGCCGCGCTCGATGTTGGAAAGCTCGTTCGCGGTCATGTCGTGGCCGTAGGAGAGGGCGACGTCCCAGAGGGACGCGCCCGCTTCCGTGCGGACCTTTCGCAGGTGTGCCCCCCGCGCTGCTCGGCTCATCCCGCCCGTTCCTTCCTTCGCGTCGTAAGTTGCTTCTTACACAGCGGGCAGTAAGGTTCCTGCCTGTTCGTCGTAAGAAACGTCTTACGTCAGTGTATCACGGGTTTATACGGGTGTCATAGAAATTTCTGCTATGCAGAAGAAATTTCTTACGGTATACTAGCCAACGGAGGTATGAAGTCGATGGCGCAAACGTCACCAGTGCTTGCGCGGAGGGTGAGGGCGGCCTTGGAGAAGCGGGGGATGTCCCCGCGCGACGCTGCCCTGCAATCCCGTGGGCACATCAGCCACATGACGATCAACGAGATGACGCGAGGCGTGGTACCCAGCCCGCGCAAGCTCGTTGCGTTCGCCCTCACGATCGGGGAACACCCCGACTCGTTCCTGGATGCGGCAGGCGAACCGTTCCGCTACGTGGGGGAACTGGACATCGACCGTGTAACGCACTCCCTGGCGGCTCTCGCTTGAGGCCAGCCCCCGTCAGGGCTTCCATCCATCCTTGCGCCGGGAGCGCCGTGGCGGCCTCCCAGACGAGCGATTTCCCACAATGCCCGCCCTTCGGCAACTGCCTTCGCCCTTCGCCGAACCCATAACCGAGCATCTGGGTTCCCGCCCAGAGTTTCGGGTTCCGGAGAACAGCGATCGCGCCGAACGCAGGCATCCCGGAAGTGCCTCTTGCGAAGCGCGTACCCGCCGAACGGGCGAACTCGAAACCGTGCATCTGTGCGCCGAAAGGTGCTGAAAAACCCGCTAATTGTATGGGAGACACCAACCATATCATAGAGATACCAGAAGGGCAGGACCTTCCCAGCCTGCTCACTGGTACTCAAATGAAAGAACTCCTCCCTTCCTATCTCGCCGACCTTCACAACGCCGGCAAAGCGCCCGACACGATCGCGAATTACCGGCAGCGCGTGACCGCGTTCCTGGCCTGGCGTTCCGACCGGGACCTTACCCTCCGGCTGATGGTCGATTACGTCATCTACCTCCAGACGGAGCATCCGGGGGAGGAGGGGAAGGGGTGCAGGCCGAGGACCATCCGGGGTCACTTCCATGCTTTGGGGTCGTTCTGGAAGTTCGCCCGCCTCCAGGGCTACCAGGACCTTCCGCCCCTCCGCGCCGTCCCGTTGCCCCGCCTCGATTCTGCGGATAACGTCACGCCCTCCGACAACCAGGTCGATGCCCTGGTCACGGCGGCTCCTCGCGTCGGCAGGAACGTTCGGAACGCCGATTACCGCTCTTATCTGTCCCAGCGGGCGGTGATGGTCATCACGCTGGGACTCTGGCTGGGGCTGCGGCGGGCGGAGATGCTCGCCCTCGATGTCGGCGATCTCTATCGGAACGAGAAGGGCTGGCAACTCCGCATCCGGAGGTCCAAGGGCGGCGAAGGCCGCATCATCCCGGTTCCCCAGCCGGCCTATGAGAAGTTTGCGGCCTGGAAGGCCGTCCGGGATGCAAGGTGCCTCGCGAAGGGGCTGGAGCTTCCGGCCTGCCTGATCGACCCGACCTGCCGCCGGATGGGCTGCCATGGGATTGCGGCGGTCCTGGAGGAGGTGAAACTGCTGGCGGGGTTGGAGAACTCCGGCATCACCCTTCACAGCTTGCGCCACGGGTGCGCCACGCTCCTGATCCGCTGTGGCGTCGATCTGCCGACGATCCAGAAGATCTTAGGGCACGCCAACCTGGAAACGACGATGAAGTACCTCCATTCCGACCGGGAGACGATGGCGAGCGGGATGGATCGGCTGGGGGAGAGGCTTGCCGGGTCGCCGGCCGTAGCTCCGCGCGAGCCGGTCAGTACCCGCCGGGAGCGGCCGGTGCGGCGACGTTCGCGGCGGGTTCCGGCGCGGTGATTCTTCTGGGTTCCGGCCCGGACAAGAAATCGCCCTTGCCCGATGAGAGGAGTTGCCGGAGTCTGCCTTGGGGCGGGCTATTCCGGCAATCGGGTGGGGTGGGGAACGCCAGAAGGGAATATTCTGTGCGCGGGAAGAGGGCGGGGTTTTTGCCGCCGAGAAAAAAGTTACCAGATCGGCGCAGGTCCCGGCGACTAACAAGAGTAGGAGGAACGACGATGCCCCTGGAGATCGAAGAACGGCTACTGCGCCATGAGCAGGTCGGGTTTGCGGAACTGATGATCTACTGCGCGCAGGTCGGCGAAGCCGATGAGACGATGGTCCGTCACTGGCTGGGGGAGGAGGACCTGGAGACGGCGCTGGGGATCATTCGGCGCGGGGAGTTCGCCAACGCCGATCCGCGTCTCACCGCCGAGATGGAAGAATACGAGCGACAGCAAGAAGCGGCGCTGGCTGCCCGGTAGACGGAGGTGGAGAATGATCTGCCCGCATTGCGGAAAGGAGATGGAAGAGGATGCTACCGCCAACATTGAGGGACGGGCTGTCGCTGGGGGATCTGGCCGATCTGCTCGTCGCGTGGGCCGAGGGAGAGGTGTCGGAAGGAAGGCTGGCGGAACTCACCGGCCTGGATCGGGTCAGCCTGCGGGGACTGAAGCAGGCAGCGGTGGAGAGGGCGATCCGGCTGGCGCAGAGCGAGGCAGGCCGTGCCGCGTGGTTGCGACCTTTGGCGGCCGTATCGGCGAATATGACGGACCCGCCCGATTCCTCGGCTGGGATGTCCGCTGCGACGGAACCCGGCACGCGAGGGTCTTGATGTCGGTGGGGGCAAGGACCTGGGAGGCGTCAGTGCTGGAGAGCGAGATGCGGCTATGAAGGAAGCCCTACCCGGCGGCGAAGTCATCGACACCCAGACCGGCGAACTGCTCGACCCGGACCGCCTGCGCCAGTGGCAAGAGAACCCGATCACCCCGAAGCCCCGCTGGGCCACCGAACGACCTGCCGGGCCGGCAACGGAACGAGCGGGGGCGGATGGGAAGCCGATTCCGAAGCAGTGGCCGGGCAGGCCGATGCGGGGCGGTGGGAGGAAAGGCAACGGTTAACGGGGGTGGGGAGTTAGCGGAGTGTGTTGCGTTTCATCTCTCTTCGCCCAGGGATGCAGGACCTCCCCGATTACCCCCGGCTCGTCACCGGAGAGGAACGGCTTACTGGTTGTAGCCGCTCCTGGCAGGCACCTCACGGGACGAGGAATCTCGCTACGGGGGCGCGCTGGGCGCACTTGCCGGTTGTCCAACGCTACGAACACCTCGAACCGGACGAGGAGTGAACCTAACCCCCACCTGTTTCCCGTCCTGCATCCCTCAACGCTTCCTCCCGCTATCCGCCATCAACTCCGCGACCGAGCCGTACATCCGCCGCAGGCGCGCCCGCTGTACCCAAGACCGCTGCCGCCACGCTTCAAGGAGTCGGTCGATCTCACCCTTGTGTTTGTGCTGGCCGTGCTTGGCAAACCACATGCCCATCCGGCGCATCTTTGGGTTGTGCTTCTTGCGGCCCACGGTGTTACTCCAACAGCCCCCACTCCCGGCACTCCCGCTCCAGATCGGCGCGGTAGGCGCGGGCGGCTTCTTCGCAGGCGGCCTCAGCCTCCTCCCGCGTAGCCAAGGGCAGGGACTTCTCGCACGTCCCGCCGTAGTAAGCCGTCACCTGAAAGCCGCCGCCATAGCACCGGAAGATAACAGTGCGAAAACGCCCGCGCTCTGCAACCGTGCGTCGATCCTGTTCTGGCTGCCAGCGGCCCGCCAGGAGTTGAGCTTCAGCCACCCTGCTTCTCCTCGCTCATCGCCCGCAGGAACGCCCGCGCAGCGGCCTCGGCAGCGCAAGTGCCCCTGCCAATCTCATCGCCGCCCGCCCGGCCTTGCCGAAGCCGGCAGAACCAGGTGCCGGCTTCTTCATCCCAGCCGTTCCACAATTCCAGGCTATCCCAACCGGCTTCTCGCAAGCCCGGCAGCAGGTCCCGCTCGCAGGCATCAAACGATGCGTGATACGCCGGCACCCGATCCGTGAAGACCGATCCCGGCTTCCGGCCCAGGTGATCCACGCCGCCGGTATAGGTCTGGCTGTGGATCGCCTGCCAGCCCAGCCGTTCCGCCGCGGCACGCGCGAGCGCCCAGCCCTCAAGCTCCGGGACAGTAGACATGATCCTCCCCCTTCTCGATGAGCCACGCAACCCATTCCCGCGCCGTCATCGTCAGATCATTGGGTCCCGGCCAGTCTTCAGCCCAGCGGGTCAGGAGTGCGGAAGGCGCGACAGGTCGGACCCGTCCGCTCGGCTCGTCGCCGTAGCCTGCTACGATCCGGCGGGCTTCGCTGGCGGAAGCGGCTAAGACAACCCAATGGGCGCCGGGGGCGACGGGGGCGCGGTAGAGTTGGCGGTCAGGCATCACAGCTTCCCGTCCTTCCAGAGTTGCCGCGCAACTTCTAAAATCCACTCTTCCGGGATTTCGCTGCGCTCAATTTCAGGGGAAACCGGCACAGCAAACTGCACCAGATCAAGCACCTCTTCTCGGTAAGGCTCGGACGGATCAGGAAAGCGCAAAAACGAGAGTGGAGACGGCAGGACGGCCCGCTTGATTCGCAAGTGGCGATTCCCCGGCGCTACTGGCAGGCATTCCCCGGTGTCGCGGTTGAGGTAGACCTCAAAGTGTTCTAGTCGGTGGTCATTCATCCCGCTCCTCCGTGTCGGGCCTCTCCAGCCCCAGCAGCGCCACCATCAGGCCCGCGTGAGCTTCAAGCAGAGGGCGGGACTTCTTCATCTGATTCAATCGGTTTCATCCGCTTCATCATCTGGCCTTTTCAGCTTCAGCAGTTCCACCATCAAGCCTGCTATGATCTCGCATCGTCGCTTCAAGATTTTTACATCCGTGCCGAAAATCTGCCTTCTCGCCCTATCCTGCGAAGTCCGATCTCCTTTTACTTCAATGACCGCATAGCCTAAGTTCGGACTGACACATGCCCAGATGCGGGTCTTCCCCGTGATTTCAGCGATCTCGTTACAGGGCGCGAACCCTCTCTTGCGCCCGTCCTGCCACGGTAGCGGGATCGGCTCCGCTTCAATCCGCATCAGAGACGGCCTCCCGCTCGTTCCGCCGCTCCTTCAGTTCCGACAGGCACACTTCCTCGTGCGAACACTCGAAGCAAAGGAATAGCTCGGTCATCAGGGCCGGCTCTTTGTCCCCAAACACCAGCACCGACTCGTCGGCATCGGGAGCCATTGCCTCTGCTACGGCAAGACCGCCGACCCCGAAATACGACAGCATGCTCCTCATCCCTGGCTGTGGATGAACGAGGGCGGTTGAGAGCCGGACCACTTCAAATGTCGCGCCAGAACCGTCCTGACCGACCGGCTTGCAGAGCCGCCTCCCGGCTATCGAAGACCATGCAGAATCCGACGCAACCCGCCGGGGGCCGGACCTGGATCGGTAGATGCTGGAAGGGACCGGGCGCGGTGTCGAACCCCTCCCACGACTCGATTTTCATCAGGAGGTAGCGCGTCATCCCGTCTCCTTGACCTGCACGCGCCCCTCGACATCCGCCAGCCGGGCAATGGCAGTCAGGTCGATGGGGTAAAGCCGATTCCGGCCAGGGTAATCCGGGACCATCCAACCGCTTTTACGCCAGTAGTGATTGCCGCGCTCATCTACCGCCTGGGTGCGCGTGAAACGGACAATCCGCACCAACGGCTCAGTGCCATAGACTGACCGCGCCAGCCCTTCGGCGGTGCGGTCGGGTAGCTCATCAGGCATCTTCAGGGTTTCCCTTCGGCTCCGGCGCAGGCATGCGGCGTTCCTCTTCGTCAGCTACCCATTGCCGCAGGTGCCCATCCCAGATATCGAGCATCCCTTGGACGTGTGCCGCCTGCCCTGGGTCCTTCGCCTTCCGCGCTTGACTTGCCCACCAATCGGCGAAGTGCCGTGCGCCGTTGCGGAACACCTCGGCCTCGCCAGGAAGCGGCTGGTCCCACATTCGGCGCTTCCATTCCTCAAATGCGGTGGCGCTTTGTTCTGCTGCGACGAACTCCAGGGCGGCGAAGAGTTCCCGACACAGCTCCTCGGTCAGTTCCGGTGGGTTCTGGCCTTTTTCAAAGCAACCCCGCAAGCGGGGCATCAGATACGCCAGGTCGCGGGACCAATAGGGACGATGTTCACTCATTGGGTTTCGCCTCGGACGAGAGCAGCGTGATTCCGCCGTCCGGTCCCTTGCCGAAGCGGCGCTCTAGGTCGGACACCTTCTCCACCAGCGTTTCCACAGTCTCCGCGAGACGCCCAACCGTGGCAGCCAGCACATCAACGCTCGGCGCTCCCAATTCGTGAAGGACGCCTGCCTCCACAATTTCCGCCTGGGTTCTGCCCTGTGTCCGCGCCGTGTCTCGCAATCGGCGCAACGTATGGTCACTTAGCCATACGGTCACTCGCGTCTTTCCGTGTCCGGCGGCTGGCTCTCTCCTCGCCATCAGGCTCATGCCCCCACTCTAACACAGACCGGTAGGTATTGCAACTTGCGGCAAGTTTCTTGCCTAAACTCGCTTGACAGGTATTGCAACTTGCTGTAGAATGACTACAGTAGAAACGACGAAGGGCCGGCCACCCCCGCAAAGAAGCGCCGACCCTTCCCGCAGACCCCCGGAGGGACCCGACAGATGCAGTGTATCACAGGGTACTTTCCAGCACATTGGGATCCTAAGCTTAGAATTCCACGTGGACAAGTTGTCGCG
>JADMIO010888866.1_pt1 | contig 67994 bp, 56 predicted proteins | sample 8958161 | NCBI WGS metagenome assembly JADMIO01 (sample SAMN16585339, study PRJNA669376) | soil metagenome | isolation source: Crop rotation soil | place: USA: Cullars Rotation, Alabama | collected 2011 | reverse complement strand
CGCGACAACTTGTCCACGTGGAATTCTAAGCTTAGGATCCCAATGTGCTGGAAATTAGCGACTTGTTCGTGCATTCCAAGGACTTCACGTTCGCGCGCAGCACCGTCGTCTCTTTCCCGTCGAGACCTTTCATTGTCAGACTTGTTCCGGTTTCCGATGTAATGACGCCGAAGACGACCTCGCCGCTGCCGAGCGTGGCGTTGTAGCTGAGGTAGCGCGGCTCGACCTTCATGTTCGGGTCGAGCACGTTGGCGAGGATCGATTCCGCCGGCCAGTCGCGCACGCTGCGCAGGTCGGGGCCGATTTCGTTGCCCTTCTCGCCGATGCGATGGCAGACGGCGCAGTTCTGAAGGTAAAGCTTTTGTCCGCGTTCAACATCTCCCGTCAGCGACAGCGCGGGATGGAACGTTTCGACGACTTTCGCGCGGGCGGTGTCCGATTTCGGCCCGAGCACCTTGCTAGCGAGTTCCTTCACCGCGGCCGAGCCGGCGTGCTCGATGCGGTTGCGGCGGGGGCCGTCGATCTCGGCCGCCGGGATCTTGCCCGCCTCGATCTGCCGCAGCAGTTCAAGCGCGGATGTCTCGTTTCCGAGGAGAAGGTCGATCGTCGCGAGCCGAACTTCGGGGGAGAGACCGGACCAGCTCGCGAGCACTGACTGCGCCGATTTCGCGTCGCGTTGTGTGCCCACGATTGCGCGTACCGCCGCCCGCTGCACGCGCGGCGGGGTCTGCGGGGTGAGCAATCCTGACAGCACCGCCACGTCGCCGTCCCGCTCCTTCGGATCGCGCCCAAGGAGCCCTGCCGCAGCGGCGCGAGCGTCGGCGTCCTTGGTGTCGTCGATCGCGGTCTCGCGCGCGGCGTCGGCGAGCGCGGTCGATTTTGAAATCAACTTTGCGAGCGCGTCATCAGGTGCGGTGGATGCAAGTTGCGCCGGTGTGCGGTTGCTGGCGTCAAGCAAGTCGACAAACGTCGACCAACCCTCGATGTGATCTGCGGAAAATGCTCCGCCTTGCGCCGCCGTCACCGTCGGTTCGAGCAGTCGCGCCAGCACGTCGCGATTGTTCAGCGCCAAACCCATCGCCAGCAGGTTGCGGTATAGCGGTCCGCGCGTCGGGGCGTGCTGGGCGAGCAGAGCATCGACGATCGCCGCGTAATGCGGGACAGCGGAACTCATCACCGCCGCGCTGATGTACACGTCATCGGCGTTCTTCACGGCGATCTGCGCAAGCGCCTTGCCGGCCCGCGGGTCCTGCCATTCGCCGAGCGAGCAGGCGAGCTGGAGGCGGACTTTTGCATCGAGATCATCGACCAGTTTTGCCGCGGCGTCGATCAGCGAGGCGTTCTGCTTTGCCATCGGCTCCGCAATCCGAATCGCATTCCGTCGGACCGCCGGATGCTCGTCAGACATCGCTTTCGCTAGCAATTCGGGCTTGAGCATTCCAAGGCCATCGAGCGTGCACAGTGCGTGAAGGCGCGCCAGAGGGTTCGTACTCGTGCTCAGCAATCCCTCCAGCTTCGGCCCGGCGGCCGTGTCTTTTCGCCAGACGATGAGCTCTTGCGTCATGTCGCGCTGCCAGCCGTTTGATGAGTCGAGCGCCGCCGCGAGGGTGGGGCCGGAGAGTTGGCTCAATCGAACAACCGGCCGCGGCTTCTGTCCCTTCGGCACGATCCGCCAGATTCGGCCGCGGTCGTTGCCCGTTCGGTAAAACGGCTTCAGCTCCGCCTGTCCGACTGGCGGGAGCCACTCGGGGTGTTCGACCATGTAGCGGTACATGTCGACGACATATAGCGCCCCGTCGGGCCCGGTCGCGAGATTCACTGGCCGAAACCATTCGTCGTCGGACGCGAGGAAGTCCGACTTCTCCTCGCCGGGCGCGCGCTCGGCGGGCGAAAACGTGACGCCTTGCTCGTGATCGATGCGGTGTTGCACGACGTTATGCACGGGTTCGCAGACGAAGTGGTGCATTGTGCCGTCTCGCGGGAACAGCAGATCGTCGCGGTAGACCATGGTTGAGCATGCAGACGTGAAATGACCCGCCTGCTCGAAGCTGTGGTAGCGCTTCTGCCCGCGCGTGAGCGGGAAGACTTTCGGATTGGCGTCGGTGAGTTGCACGATCGGCTCCGGCGGCGCGACGTACGGGTTCCGCCGGGTGTAGCGATCGCTCAGCACGAAATTCCACATCGGGTAGCTGTTGTTGCAACCGAACCAATTGCCCCAGTCGTCGCGGTCGCGGCCGTATTCGGTCATGCCCGTCTCGGCGTCGAGCGAGCCGTCGTCCGGGCGAATTCGAAGGTCGCGGCCGCTGATTGCGATCTGCTCCAGCGTCTTCACCGACCGCACGGGGTCGCGGCTGCTCCAGCCGTTGGCGCAGTAAACCCAGTTGTCCAAGCCGTACTTCAGACCGTTCACGCGGAGCTGCGTGTTTCCCTCGGTGAAGCCGACGTAAAGCGACTCGCGGACGTCGGGCTTGCCGTCGTGATTGGTATCGGCGACGTAGAAGATTTCCGGGGCGGCCGTCACGAGCACGCCATCGCGCCATGCGGCGATGCCATTGGGGAAGTTGACGCCGTCGAGCAGGACGGTGGACTTGTCGTACGTGCCGTCGCCGTCGGTGTCTTCGAGGTATCGGATGCGCCCACCGGCCTTGCCGTGATCGTCGACACCGATGGGATAGTCGGACATCTCGGCGATCCAGAGCTTGCCGTCGGGGCCGAACGAAATCGCGACGGGATCCATCACGAGCGGCTCCGACGCGACGAGCTGCACTTCAAACCCGTCTTTCACCCTCAAGCTCGCAAGCGTTTCCTGCGGCGAGCGCGGCGCGACCGGCGCTTGCGGCTTCGTCGCAGCCTTTAAACCGGTGAGCGGAAAGCGCGAGGTTGCTTCGGTCGGTGTGAGTGCGCGGTCGAAGATCGCGACTTCGTCGAGCTTGCCTTCGAGGTTGAAGCGGTTGTCGTTGCGCCCGCCGAGGAAGATTCGGTGCGAGTCCGGCGGCACGGTGACTCTTGCATCTCCCGAAATCTCCGGCTCCAGATTGCCGTTGAGATAGACCGCGACGTGCGTGCCGTCGCGCACGAGCACGACATGGTTCCATACGCTGGTCGCGATCGGCGACGCGCCGATCAACACCTGGTTGGCCTTGTTGCCGTTGTAGAAAATCAACCGATCTTGTCCGAGGGCCGTTCCGCCGATGCCGAGATGATCGCCGGCGGCAGAATTGTCGGCGTCGTTGCCGCGGGAGAAAATGTAGCCAGCAACGGGACGCGCTTCACCCGAGAGTCCATTCCAGAACCACAGGTCGACGGAGTAAGCGTTGCCGAGTTCCTTGATTTCGGACGTCACGCGTCCGCCGGCGAAGTGCAGCGCGCGGTTGTGGCCGGAAAAGGCGGCGTTTTCGGGGCCATCGAGGTTGCAGAGAACGCCGGTCTCCATCTTCGCTTCGTGATTGCCGGCGCGGTCGAACAGCGTCGGGCCGCCCATTTCTTCGAATCGAAAATACGCCAGCGGTTTGGCGGCGGTCATCGCGGAGACGTACCGACCATCCGATTCTGCGGGCTTGATGCGCGATTTGCCGGAAACCTCTTCGAGCAATGCGAGCGCGGTGTCCGAGATCTTTGCTTCAGCGCCGACTTCGAGACATGCGCTGCGCGCCGGCCAGGTGGTGTACCCCCCGAGCGGATGCAGCTCGGCGGGGGGGATGTAGCCGTCTTCGCCGTTCGCCAATTCGATGTTGAACGTCTTCGCGAGCGGACTTTGCTTCTTGATCTTCAGACCCGTGAGCGCGAAGACCTCGTTTGACATCGTGGTGATGCCGACGTCACCGATGCGGATTGCGGCGACTTTTACATCGCGGGTCGCGTGCTCGTGAAGCAGGATCGCTTCGCGCGCATAAACCTCAGGCAGCGATTTCGGCTGCCGATTGCCCATTTTTGCCATCATGTCCTTCGCCCACGCGAGCCGCTTCTCGTCGGGCTCGCGCACGCGAAGGTGAAGGTCACGTTCACGCATCGCAAGTGTCGCGTCGGTCTTAAACTCCACATTTCCGTACCCATCCAGCGCTTTCTTCACGAGCGCCTCGGCGTACGCATCGATCGACGGCTGGTTTTTCGCCCGCCCGTAATCCATCCAGTGCATGTCGCCGGCCGTTCCCTGCGACATGATCGCGACGAACGGCGCGGCACCGCCGGTATCGACCTTTGGCGAGAGTTTCTGTTCGAGCTGCGCGCAGAACTTCCCGAAATAGTCCGCCGACACGGGATCAGCGCCGAAATAGTGCATCGAATAATTCGCGAGGACTGCCAGCGGCTTTCCGTCAGTAGTCTGGAACGCGAGCACGGATAGCTGCGGGTCGATCGGCCCGGACGGCCCGACCGTGCTCGTGTTTTGATACCCCGGGTGCATGTTGCAGCGGACGGTCTGCTCGCCGAATGGGTCGGTGAGCATCCGGTCCGGCCGGTAGATCCATTGGCGGCAGTTCGTCAGCTCTGGGACGTCGACCGATGCCGAGCCCCATCGCGCCGGCGCGAGGTTGGCTTTTGCTTTGGCGATGGTGTCGACGAGTTTGTCGGCGAGGTACGCCGGGTAGTTCGGGTCGGCGTCGACGCCGAGCAACGGCATCAGCGCCGGCGCGGAGTGCGTGTGCGTCGCCGAGATCATGATGTGGTCGGCGGGGATGCCGCTGGCTTTTGCGACACGCGCGCGCACGTCGTTGACCAGCTCGTGCGGGATCACACACGTATCGACGACGCAAATCGCAAGCGACGTCGTGCCGTCGTCAAGGACGACGCATCGCGCGTGCAGCTTGTCGTTTGCGTGATCTGCCGTGGCGGAGAGAAACCCGCCGTTGATGGTGACGGGGAACTTGACGGGCGTGACGTCGACGGCCGCGGCTCCCGCGCGGAGCGGATTGGCTTGGGCGCGGGTCACGAGGATTCCGATGCAAGCGGTTACAACAATCCAAAACGTGCGCATGCCGGCAAAGATACCCCGCACGTCGCGCGGAATCTCGCAGCAGCATGGGCAGCGTCACGACTTGCGATGCCCGCGCGACTTCCCTATACTGCTCGGCTCCCCGCAGGGCGGCGCGTGCGCTGCCTTTTGACGGAAGCCTCGGCCGCTGCTGAGGTTATAGAGGATTTTGGCGAGAACGAACGCGTATGCCGACGATCAATCAGCTCATCAAGAAGCCCCGCCGGGCGCTGCCGCGCATCAATAAGGTCAAGGATCTGGAAGCCAGCCCGCAGAAGCGCGGCGTGTGCCTTCAGGTCAAGACCATGACCCCGAAGAAGCCGAACTCCGCGCTCCGCAAGATCGCCCGCGTTCGCCTGAGCAACGGCAAGGAAGTCACCGCGTACATCCCCGGCGAAGAGCACAACCTCCAGGAACACAGCATCGTCCTCGTCCGCGGCGGACGCGTGCGCGACCTGCCCGGCGTGCGCTACCACATCGTCCGCGGCACCCTTGACGCCCTCGGCGTCGATGGTCGCAAACGCTCGCGATCGAAGTACGGCGCCAAAAAGGGCAAGTAACGCTTCACGACCTGTTTAGCGGTGCTGCGCAGCAGCACGTTTTTCATAATCAATCCGGAGTATTCCTGCCCGCGTGTGCGTCAGGGAGAACTTCCATCAAGGAAACGGAACCCAGGTTTCACTGCAATGGCATATAAGAAATTCACCGCTAGCGAAGACATCCTCAAGCCCGACCCGCGCTTCAACAGCAAGCTGGTCAGCAAGTTCGTCAACTGCCTGATGTGGCAGGGCAAGAAGACCGTCGCCCAGGGCATTTTCTATGGTGCGATGGATGAGGTCGCGAAGAAAATGAAGGATGTTCCACAGCTCGAGCTGTTCGAGACCGCGATCAACAACGTCAAACCGTACGTCGAAGTCCGCTCCAAGCGCGTCGGCGGCGCCAACTACCAGGTGCCGATGCAGGTCAACAAGCGCCGGCAGCAGAGCCTCGCGTTCCGCTGGATTATCAACGCGTGCCGAGCGGAGGGCGGCCGGGCGATGCACATGCGGCTCGCAGACGAGCTAATGGCCGCGTACAAAAAGGAAGGCAAGGCGATGCAGACGCGCGAGCAAACGCATCGCATGGCCGACGCCAACAAGGCGTTCGCGCACTTCGCGTGGTAGGGCTCGGAATAACGTAAAACGTAAAACGTAACAAAGAGAACGGGCCGGCACGATCTGACGTGCCGGCCCGTTCTCGTTTCCACAGGGAGAGGGAGAGAACACACGCACGCGAACACGAGCGCCAGTGGCGCTCAACGACCCTTGCGGCCACGCGCGACTTCGCGACGGGCGTCGTTCAAGCGACGCGACAGGTCGAAGAAGCTTGTGCGCCCCGCGGCGGCGGCCTGGCGACGCGATTGCGACGTCACCTTCCGCTGAATCGACGCCACGCGACCCGCAAAGCGCCTGCTTAATCCGAACATACGACACGCTCCTTTCACGCCGGTGTGCTAAACACACATCTGCACCGGCGAACAGGCACCATACAGCCGGCGTGCCGCGCGCGAGGAAAGGTCCCGTTTTCGCGACAGACCGATAATATTCGGCTGTTCACGCACCGGCGTGCGGCTTGTGGAAAGACGGGCCGGCCCGTAGTTTCACCCGGTCACAGCGGAGGCCAACGAAATGTCCGACTCGACGCGGGGAGATCCCGCCGACCCGTCCGCCCCCGGCCATCACGATCACGACGACCACCATGCCCCGACGATTGCGCGCAATGCGCGGATCGGCTTGTGGCTCTTCGCAGTCTACGTGTTGCTCTACGGCGGCTTCGTGGCGCTGAGCGCGTTTTACCCACAGCGGATGTCCAGGTCCGTCTTTGCAGGCGTCAACCTCGCCGTCACGTACGGCCTGCTCCTGATCGTCGCGGCCTTCGTGCTGGCGCTGCTCTACATGTTCCTGGTTCGCGGCCGGGCGGGTGACACCGCGCCGGGGGGGCGCTGAACGATGGCGGTCACTATTTTCGCGATATTCGTCGCGTTCGTGCTCGGGATTTCGTTCTACCTCGGGTCGCGGGCCAAATCCGCGCGCGGGTATTTTGCCGCCCACGGCCAGGTCGGCTGGTTCGTCAACGGGATGGCGTTTGCGGGCGACTATCTCTCCGCCGCGTCGTTCCTGGGCATTTGCGGGATGATCGCGTTTTACGGGTACGACGGATTCCTCTACTCGATCGGCTACCTGGCGGGGTGGATCGTTGCGCTCTTCGTCATTGCCGAGCCGATCAAGCGGCTGGGCAAATACACGTTCGCCGACGCGCTGGATATGCAGTTCAACTCCCGCGGCATCAAACTCGCCGCCGCGCTCAGCACACTACTGGTCAGCCTGTTTTACCTGATCCCGCAGATGGTCGGGGCCGGGTCGCTCGTGAAACCGCTTCTCGGGTTGCCGCACTGGGCGGGCGTGCTCCTCGTCGGTTTCATCGTCATCACGATCGTGGTGACGGCGGGTATGGTTTCCACGACCTGGGTGCAATTCATCAAAGGCTCGCTGCTTGTCATCTTCTGTTTCATCCTGACGGTCCTGATCCTCGGCAAGGGTCTTGTCGCGCGCCCCGAAGCAAAGTCTGTCACCTCGATGACAAGCGGTTATCCCATCGGCACGATCACCAAACTGCCAAACGGCGAAGAGAAAACCGGCCCGCTCGGCCCTTTGCAATTCCTCAGCACGATTCAAAACAGCGAGATGATCAAGTGGAAAGCCGGCGCCGCGGACGCCGCCGGCAATACCACCTACACACCCGTGTCGACGACGGGCGCGGATTTTCTCGTCCCCGGCGCCCACCCGCTCTTCGCGGGCGTGCGGAGCGACAGCATCGTGAAGAAACTCGATTTCATCTCGCTGATGATCGCGCTCTTCGCCGGCACCGCGTCGCTGCCGCACATTCTGATCCGCTACTACACCGTGAAGGACGGCGCCGCGGCGCGCAAGAGCACCGTCGTCGGGATCGCCAGCATCGGGTTCTTTTACATCCTCACGCTGTTCCTTGGCCTGGGTGCGATGACCAGCCTGTCGCCGATGAAGGACAGCAACATGGCTGCGCCGCTGCTCGCGCGCCAGTTTGGGGAATTCCTCTTCGCGGTGATTTCCGCCATAGCGTTCACGACCGTGCTCGGGACGGTCAGCGGCCTGATCCTCGCCGCCAGCGGGGCGGTGGCGCATGACCTGATGCACAACGTACTGCGGCTCGACATGGACGACCACGCCAAGGTCCGCGCCGGCAAGATCGCCGCGGTCGGAATCGGCGGCATCGCGATGTTGCTGGGGATCCTGTTCAAGGATTTCAATGCCAGCTTCCTCGTCGGCTGGGCGTTCAACGTCGCGGCGTCGGCCAATTTGCCTTCCCTAGTGATGCTCCTGTTCTGGGGCCGTACGACGAAGAAGGGCATCGCCGCCGCGATCGTCGTCGGGCTGCTCTCGTCGCTCGGGTGGCTCGCCCTCACCGGCCCCGCGTATCAGAACGTGTACGGGTTGGACCCCAAGCTTGCGCCAATGCCCTTCAGCCAGCCCGCGATCGTCACGATCCCGCTCGGGTTCATCGTGCTGATCGTCGTATCGCTCGCGACGCGGGGACGCCAGCCCGCAGCGGGTTTCGAGTCTGCAGCCACCGCGTGACACCGCCGCCGCCGGCGTTACAATTGTCTCCGCAATGCCCCGAACCATCGAACACCCGGCCCTCGCGCCGCTCAAGGCAAGGTTTCCCGAGCACAAGTTCCTCGTCGGCGAGTTCCGTGACATGGTCACGGTTGTTGTCCCGCGCGAAGCGATCCTCGCCGTCGCGACGTTTCTGCACGACGAGCCGAGCCTGAAGTTCGACATGCTCGCGGAACTTAACGGCGTCGACTACCTCAACTATCCCAACGCCCGCCATCGCTTCGCCGTGAATTACGGCCTGACGTCTGTCGATTTCAACCGCCGGCTGTGGCTGAAGGTGTATCTCGACCCGCAGCACGACACCGCCCCCGGCAGCGAGTGGAACAAGTTCCGCGACGAGGAGGTCGTCTCTAAAGGCGACCCCGGCCTGAAGGTCGACAGCGTCTATGGCGTCTGGCCCGGCGCAGACTGGATGGAACGCGAAGTCTACGACATGTTCGGCATCATCTTCATCGGCCACCCCGACCTCCGCCGAATCCTCAGTTGGAACGGCTTCGGCAATTATCCCCTGCGCAAAGACTACCCCCTCCGCGGCGTCGGCGAACGCGAGCGATACAAGATCATCACGCGAGAAGGGGCCTGAACCGTCGCCCTTGCCCGGCAGGCCCGGGAAATCCTTGGCGAAACCCGCCGCAAAGTCCCGACGTATAATGTCATGGTCGGCTTGACGCGCCCTTGTCGGGGCGCGACGATGGTTAGACTGTCCCTCTGAAATGCGACTTCGGGCAACTCGACAAGTTCTTGCGGTGGTGGCGGTTACGACGGCGCTGTGCGCCGATCGTGCGACCCAGGCTGCGCCAGTTGTCCGCACCCATGTCGCGGAGATGGCCCACCGGCTGGTGATGCGAATCGCGCGTCGGTTCCGACGCGCGGTGAACGCAAGCTTCCCGTGGCAGGTGCGAGCCCGCGGCGTCGGGCAACTCGCCCGCCGGCGGATCCTCGCCCCCGTGCCCGTCCTCGCGGCACGCGTCCCGATCTCCCCGTTCCAGTTTCGGCTCCCTCCCCCCATTGTCTGAGCACACTTGACGTCTCTGCAACCGTGTGCGCGCTCTCCGCGCGCACGTGTCTGTCTTTATTTTGCATTCATCATTCTGCATTCTGCATTTCCCCCAGGTGTCCCATGGCATTCAGCTTTGGCAAAGTCCTCACGAAGGTTTTCGGCAGCCGTAACGAGCGGCTCCTCAAGCGTTACCGGCGGATCGTTGAGCAGGTCAACGAGCTTGCCCCCCAAATTGAAGCGATGACCGACGAGCAGCTGCGCGCCCGCACGCAGGAGCTTCGCACCGGCCTCACCAAGCGACCGGGCAAGCCGGCCAAGCTCAAGGTGGACGATGTGATGCCCGAGGCGTTCGCGATCATCCGCGAATCGATGGATCGGCACATCGGCATCCGCGAGATCTTCAACCCCGAGCAGAACTTCGACCCCGACAAGCTCGACGACGAAAATCTGGAGCTGTACGACTCGGTGCAGCGGGCGATGATTGCGACGGGGACGTCGTGGCAGCACGCACCGATCCCGCTCAAGCTGTACGCCGCCATTCGCAAGCTGCACCCCGAGAGCCGTCCGCCGTTCCGCGCCCGTCCATTCGACGTGCAGCTCATCGGCGGACTCGTCCTGTCCGAAGGCAAGATCGCCGAGATGGCCACCGGCGAGGGCAAGACGTTTGTCGCGCCGCTGGCGTGCTTCCTGCGCGTGTTGCAGGGGATGCATTGCCACGTCGTGACCGTCAACGACTACCTCGTGAAGCGCGACGCGTCGTGGGTGAGACCGGCGTTCGAAAACCTCGGAATGTCGGTCGGATTCATCCAATCCGACATGGAGCCCGGCGGCGAAGGACGGCGGCGGCAGTACGAGTGCGATGTCACCTACGGCACCAACAGCGAATTTGGCTTCGATTACCTCCGCGACAACATGAAGGAGCGCGCCGACCTGCAGGTGCAGGGGCCGCTGGATTACGCGATCGTCGACGAGGTCGACAGCATCCTGATCGACGAGGCCCGTACGCCGCTCATCATCAGCGGCGCCGCGCACGATGATGCGCCGAAATACAAGCGCGCCGACGAAGTCGCGCGCAAGGTTTTGGAGCTTCACAAGCCGTGGGAGCAGGCGGAGAAAGCCGTCGACGCGGCGAAGCGCGCGATCAAGGCCGCCGAAGGTGACGAGGACAAGGCCAAGGACAAGGCCGAGAAGGAAAAGGCTCGCGAGCGCGCCGCCGCGGCGGAAAAGCAGCTCGAAGAAGCGGAAAAGCGCAAGGAAGGGCTCACGCAGTATTACGAGGTCGAGTGGGATCGGAAGAAGGTTGACCTCACACACGAAGGCATCGCCGCCGCGCAGGAATTCGCGGGCGTCGGGAGCTTTTACGTCGGCAACAACATGGAATGGCCGCATCTGATGGAGCAGGCGATGCGTGCCCACGTCGTGTACGAGAAGGACAAGGATTACGTCGTCGAGCGCGGCACCAGCGCGCCTTCGAGCGGCGAGATGGAAGTCGTCATCGTCGACGAATACACCGGCCGCAAGATGGTCGGGCGGCAGTGGTCCGACGGCCTGCACCAGGCGTGCGAAGCGAAAGAGCGCGTTCCCATCAAGCAGGAAACGCAGACGCTCGCCACGATCACGCTGCAGAACTTCTTCAAGCTCTACAAGGCCCTGGCCGGCATGACCGGTACCGCCCAGACCGAAGCCGAGGAGTTTGCGAAGATTTACAAGCTCGAAGTCGTCACGATCCCGACGAACCGCCCGATCATCCGCGAGGACAACGACGACCGCATCTACCGCACTGAGCCGGAGAAGTGGGAAGCGATCATCGAGGAGATCAAAGAGGCCAGCGATACCGGCCGGCCGGTGCTCGTCGGCACCACGAGCGTCGAGAAGAGCGAGATGATCTCGAAACGGCTCACGCAGAAGTACGGCGTGCAGCACGAGGTGCTGAACGCCAAGTTCCACGAGCGCGAGGCGCAGATCGTGCAGGTCGCCGGTCAGCAGCACAAGAACGCGCACGGCGAGACCGTCGGCAACGTGACGATTGCGACGAACATGGCCGGCCGCGGCACCGACATCAAGCTGGCCCCCGAGGCGCACAAGGCCGGCGGACTGCACGTGATCGGCACCGAGCGACACACCGCCCGGCGCATCGACAACCAGCTCCGCGGCCGCGGCGGCCGGCAAGGCGACCCGGGTAGTTCGCGCTTTTATGTGAGCCTCCAGGACGACCTGATGCAGATGTTCGCCGGCGAGTGGACGATCAAGGTCCTCGGCTTCCTCGGCATGCAGGAAGGGGAGCACATCGAGGACAAGCGCATCACCAAGGGCATCATCCGCGCCCAGAAAAAGGTCGAGGAGCGCAACTTCCTCGCCCGCAAAAATCTCCTCGAATACGACGAGGTTATGGACCATCAGCGCACGAGCTTCTACCGCATGCGCCAGCGCGTGCTCGAAGGGCGCGAGGTTGACGAAGTGATCTGGGAGATGATCGGCGACTCGATCGAGGACGCCGTCGACAAGTACATCACGGAGGACTACGTCGCGGCGAATGTGGCCGAGTGGACGCGCGTGAACTTCGGCGTGACGCTCGAGGCCGAAGACCTCCGGGGCTACCGGCGGCTCAGCGACCTCGAGGAATACATCAAGACGCAGGCCCGCGTCGACGTCGAGGACAAAATTGGCCGCGGCCTCACCGAGTACATGGGCGAGGAGGTTAGCGACGATTCCAAGGACTGGGACTCGCGCGGCCTGTCGTCGTGGGCGATGAGCCAGTTCGGCGTCAACATCAGCCAGTCGCAGATCAAAAAGATGACGCCGAAGGAGCTTGAAGAGCGCCTGAAGGAGGCCGCGCTCGAGCAGATCGACAAGCGTGAGATGACCGGGCTCGACCGCTTCCTCGAGCCGCTGTTCGCCGAGCGAGAGCTGGCGAGCTGGGCGAAGGACAAGTTTGCGATCGAGGTCTCGCCGACGGAAATGGTCGTCGAGAGCGTGCGCGAGAAAAACCAGCGCCGCCCGGCGAACGAGATCGTCGAGCTGATCGAAAAACGCGCCCGAGAGGCGTACGCGCGGCGCGAGATCGAGTATCCGGTCGATCACGTCCTCACGTTCGTGTCCGGCGGGCAGGAAGCCGACCGCATCGAGAATCCGTACGCCGCCGACTACATCCGGCAGTGGGCGAAAGCGAAGTTCGACATCGAATTGACCGAGGCCGACGTGCGCGGGCAGTCACTGCGGCGCTTGCGCGATCACCTCATCGGCATGCAGGAAAAACTGCTCGGCGACGGGCAGGTCGACGGCATCGTCGACGCGCTGATCAAATCGAAAGGCGGCGGCACCGAGCCCGCCGACCTCGCCAAGGCGATGCGCGACCGCTTTGGCGCATCGGTGAGCGCTGATGACATCGAGTCCGCCGCCGCCGAGGCCGGCGGCACGAACGGCGAGGCGTCGGCCGCCGTGCGCGACCTGCTCGTGAAGCGGGCACGGCAGATGTTGCGCCAGGAACTCACGGACCTCGAGCAGTTCGTGCTGATCCAGATCTTCGACCAGAGCTGGAAGGACCACCTCTACGCGATGGACATGCTCAAGGCCGGCATCGGGCTGGTCGGCTTTGCGGAGAAGGACCCGCGCGTGATGTACAAGAAGGAGGGGTATCGCTACTTCGAGGAGATGCTCTCGGGCATCCGCGATAAGGTGACGGACCTGATCTTCCGCGCGCGAGTCGTCGGCCAGGCGCAGGCCCGCAGCAACTACCGCGAGACGGCAGCGGTGCACGAAGACGCCGGCGGCTATGGCGTCGGCGAAAACGCCCGCCAAACCGCCGACGCCGTCGGCGGCGGGGCGGGACACGCGGGCGAAGAAGCGTCATCCGGTGGTGGCGGCGATGCCGAAGCCGTCAAGGTCAAGACGATCGTTCGCGAAACCCCCAAGGTCGGCCGCAACGATCCGTGCCCCTGCGGAAGCGGCAAGAAGTACAAGAAATGCCACGGGGCGGATGCGGTGTGAACGTCTTGATTCTTCTCCTCGCGTACGAAATCCCCGCGGCTCCGCCACGAGACGCGGGATTCGACAGTTGACGCGATTCGGAAATCGTCGATAGACGCGAACCCCCGGGCCCTTTCAGGGTCCGGGGGTTTTGTGTTTCGTAACCTCGTCAGCGTCAACGACAGTGCGCGCATCCCGCGGCGGAGCCGCGGAATCTCTCTCGCGCAGTCATGCTTTCGCGGCGGTAGACGGGTCTTGCCACTCCACGCGTTTCGCATCCCCCCACAGGTTGTCCAGGTCGTAGTAACTGCGCGATTCGGGGCTGAAGGTGTGGCAGACGACGTCGACGAAGTCGATCACGATCCACGCGCCGCTTTCGTCGCCGGTGCGGGAGAGCTTCACGTGGCCCTTGGGGGCGGCGAGGTCTTCGAGCTGGTCGCAGACGCTGCGCATCTGCCGGGGGCTGGTGCCGGTGCCGATGACGAGGAAATCCGTCACCGGGCTGAGGCCCAACATGTCCAGCACAACCACGTTCTGGCAGCGCGTGTTGGCAAAATGCCGTGCGGCCTCGATCGCGAACGCGCGCGCGGCGGCCATCCGCTGGGCATCGGGCACGCGCGGCGTGCCCGGGAGACGCGTGGGGAGCAATGTCGGCGGGGCGTTGTCCTTTGTCATTCGTCCTTAGTCCTTTGTGAAGACGGCGCCGCAAGATCCCCGTGAAATGACAAGGGACAAATGACAAATCACTACTGCTTTAGCGCCTTGTCGATCTCGGCAATCCGCGCCGTCGCGCGGTTGATGTAGGTCTGGTATTCGTGGCGGTCGTCGCCGCTGTCGTCGAAGGTGGACCCGATGACGCGCTCGATGTCCGCCATGAACTTGACGACCTGCTGCTCCGTGACGGCGGAGAGCTCGCCGGGGTTGCCGGTGCCGATGTTGGCGCGGGTGATGCCCTTGGGGAAGACCGCGTCGGCCACGCGGTCGCTGATGAAGTAGCGCATCGCCGTCAAGGCGTTCATGCGGATCGAGTCGTGGTAGTGCAACGCCGCCGTGCGGAGGTGGTCGGCGCGCTCTTCGGGTTTGGTGGCGTGCATCCCGAGCAGGTACTCGCGGTCGCCGGTGACCAGGTCGCGCATGCCGGTGATGGTGTCCATGTGCGAGGCGTAGATCGATTGCTTCGTGGCATATTCGGGATTGCTCAGATGCCGCTCGTATTCCTTGAGCGAGTCGTCCGCAAGCCGGGCGACCATCTCGTAGCTGTACAGCAGTTGGTCGAGCAGCGCGGCGTCGCGGATCGGCGTGCTGACCGGGACGGCTTGCGTCGGGGTCTCCTGGTCGAGCCGCTCGCTGGGACGCGCCATCCCGAACAGCGTGATCTCCATCCGCCGGCCGCGCTCCCATTCCTCTTCGGCCCAGCTCTTGAGCGAAAGCGCTGGTTGCGAGTCGAGCACCGATTCGCCGATTTGAATCGGCTTCTGGCTGCTGGTGGCCATCAGCACCTGGGCGCGTTTGTAATAGTTGTAGCCCATCGCGAACGGCGACACGCCGTAGGGAAACGGCTCGTATTGCTTGAGGAATTGCAGGTCGGAGCCGTCGTACTGCTGAAGCGGATCTTTGTTCGGGTCGATCTTGAAGCGCGCCTCGAGGAACTGCGGCATGATGTTGCCGCGCTCGTCAAGCACGGGGTCGTGCGCGAGCCGCTGGAATCCGGGCTGGCCGCGCTGCGCGGTCTGGGTGAGCTTGCGGTACTTCGTCTCCTTCCGGAGCTGCTCGCGGTAGTAGTGCTTTTCCGGCGTCGTCATGCCGAGCTTGTCGGCGTAAATACGGGCGAGCTCCCGCATGATGTTGATGTTGTCGGGGCGCTCTTCGTCGACGCTGCGGCCGTAATCAATCGCGTCGAGGATCGTCGCGTACTTGTTCGACAACCCCACCATCTGCACGCTGATGTTGTAGGCCTTGTTCCACATCTGAAAGACGTGGACGGTGTCGAACTCGGGTTGCAGCCGGCGAATCCACTCGATCTGCGTGTCGATGCCCTCGAGGTCGCGGTCGGCCTTTTGATTTTCGCTGTTGGCCCAGAGGATCATGACGAGCGGCCCGCGCAAGCCGCCGAGCAGCAAAGCCATGGTGTAGGTGTCCATGCCCGCGAGCGAGGACGAGCCGCCGGCGGCGGATGCCCCGGCCCTCGTTCGGCCGGCACCGGGAGCGTGGGCGTCGCGGAACGCTTCGGCGAGCTGACGCGTGAAGCCCGCACACACAAGCGCCACGATGAGCACGATTACGATGCCCACCTGCCCACGGCGGCGTGCGCGCTGGACATAACCGTTGCCGTTTTGGCTGCCGCCAGTCTGGTGTGCGAAAGTCTTCCGCGCAGGCGAGGTCGTCGAGCGAGATTGTTCGGAAGCCGCGGCGGGTGCGTATTCGCTCATGGCGCCACCTCCTTTCGTTTCAGGAAGAGGTACGCGAGCATGACCATCGGCAATCCGTACGCCGCGAGCGATAAGCCCGCCGTGGCGAGCCGCTCCAGCGGCATGCTGATGCCGCGCTCGATGTCGGTGGTCGCCTCGAAGCTGGAGATGTCCGGCAGGAAGACGGACACGACCGCGAGCACTTGCGAGAGCGAATCGGTGACGGTGCGGACGAGCCGCGCCTTGGTCGGGTCATCGGTCTGCCCGGTGATCTGCGCCCCGAGGCCCGGCGCGCCGACGTCGCCGATCTGGTCGACTCCCCAGCGTCCGAGCAGCATCACGAGCGTAAGGACGACCGCGATCGGCCAGGACAGGAATGTGCTGGCGAAGATCGCGATCGAGGTCACGAGGATCGACATCAGCCACAGCACGAGCAGGCTCTTGACGAGGTTGGCCGGGAAGCTGCGCGAGGCGCTGGCGAGCATGACGGAGTTCTTTTGCACGCCAAGCCAGCGGTCGGCCGTCTGGACGCGAAGCAGCACGTCGAAGTCGCCGCCGTCGTCTGGGAATGCGGCGCGCGGGACGCTCTTGAAGCTGATGCGATTCACTTCCGGGCGGAACGTCGATGGAGCGGAGACCTGGCCGGTCTTGGGGTTGCGGACGCGGAGTTCGACGGTGGGGAGGGAGTTGGCGTCGGTCTCGGATTCGCCGCTGCGTTCGATGCCTGCCTTGATCTCAAAGGTGAGCTGGTCGGCGTCTGCGTCGGCGGCGCGGACGCCGCTGAAGTGGAACACGGCGAACCCGCCGAAGCCCTCTTCGCCGCCGACGAGTTGCTCGCCGTAGCGGCCCATGCTGCCCTGAATCATCGGGCCGTTGGTGTATCCCTTCTTGTCCTTGTCGGTTTCCTCGATTGGCTTGATCGACAGAGCCACCGAGCCGTCGGGCGCGACGATGTCGAGCGTGACGGGCTGGCGTCCGACGCCATATTCGACGCCGGGGCTGCTGGCTTCGAATATCGCGCTGATCTCGCCGGCGCTGAAGAGCGAGTCCAGCGCGTTGGCGGTGAGGGTGACGCGCGTGGGCGCGGCCTGCGGGTCGGCGACGGGCAGTTGGACCGGGCTGCCGCCGTTGACGTCGGCGGGCTTGAGGATGATCGGCCCTTGCGCCGTGCGGAACGACACGCTGATGGTGGGGATGGCGTGGTCGCCGGACGCCGGGGCCGTCGCGGGGGCAGCGGCGGCGGTAGCGGGCGCAGTTGTCGGCCCGGTCGTCGGTCCCGTCGTCGGTCCGCTGGTCGGCACCGTCGATGGGGCCGGCGGGCCGGCCTTTGCGGCTTTTTCCTCGGCGGCCTTTTCTTCGAATGTCTTGATCCCGAGCGAACGAAGCTGGTCGCCTTCGGCCTGAGTGATGGGTCGGCTGCGGATGGGGATGTTGAGCGTGAGCACGCCATGCCCGCCGGCCTGGAACGCGTCCTTCACCTTCGAATACGTCGCTTCGTCGAGGTGAAACTTCGTTTCAATCCGCTGGCCTTGCGCGCCGAGCATCCAGCGCATCTCCGCCTCGGGCTGCGGGTGACCCATGATCTGCATCCACTGCGGACCGGTCATGACCTTGGCGTTTAGGAGTCCCGCCTGCTGGTAATAGCTGAGCGTCTCGCGCGTCGGCGAGTCGTCGGGGAGGATCTGCAGCTCGGCTTGCGTCGCCTTATTCAGCCGCCACGCGCGCACGTGCAGATACGCGTAGGTGAACACGCCCATGATGATCAGGATCAAGCCGGAGACTTTTGCGAAGCCCCAGACTTTGCCGAGCACGATCTCCAGGCGCGTCGTCGGCTTGGTGACGATCGTGAAAATGACGCGGTTCTCGATCTCCTTGGGCAGGTTCGTCGACGCGAGGATGATCGCGACGAGTGTCACAACCAATCCGCTCGTGAAGAGGCAGACTTTGGTTGTTTGGCGGATGGCGTCTTGCGGGTCGACGGGATTCTGGAACGAGCCGACGACGACCGCGCCAAGAATGGCGAGCGGGGTGATCCACAGCACCCGCCGGCGGATCGATTCTCGATAGCAAACCGACGAGATCGCGCTGATGCGCGCCCAGCTCAGCCGGCCGACGTCGCGCAGCCCGAAGATCACGAACGCCACGACGATCGCGGCAAGCAGGCCCCAGCCGACTTTCCTGAGCAGGGCTTGTTCGGTAGTGGCGTCGGCCAGCGTTGGCACGAGCGCCAGCAGAAACGGGGGAAGCATCGTCGTGAAACTCCTTGTGGCGCAGGCGCGCGTCCCGCCTGCATGGCAGCCGGGACGGCTGCACCACAAAACCTAAGCCGGAGGCGCGCCATTTCCGTTTTGCGGGGTGAGCGGCTCGGCAACGCCTCCGGGCGTGTTTTCGCGCACAATCCGTATGAACAAGTCTTCGAGCGTCGTCGTCGGGTGAGTGACCGTCGCGTCGCGCACGCCCATCCGCTCGATGAACTGCCGCAGCTCCTGCAGCTGCTGGTCGTTCATGCCGCGGGCTTCGACGGTCGAGATGCCCTTGACCTGAAGCACTTCCTTGACCGGCGCCACGCCCACCGGCATGCCGGCGGCGTCGCGCGCCAGTTCCATCATCTTGCCGCGGAACAGGATCGTGATGCGGTCGCACACGTCCTGCACGTCGGCGAGCAGGTGCGAGCAGAGCAGGACCGTCTTGCCCTGCTGCTTGAGCGAGAGAATGAGATCCTTCATCTCACGCGTGCCGATGGGGTCGAGACCCGTCGTCGGCTCGTCGAGCAAAATCAAGTCGGGGTTATTGATCAGCGCCTGTGCCAACCCGATGCGGCGGGCCATGCCCTTGGAATACTCTCGCAGCTTGCGCTTGCGGCTCTTCTGGTCGAGCCCCACGATGTCGAGCAGCTCCGGCACCCGGCGGTCCAGGTCACGCTTGGACATCTTGAATAGACGCCCGTAGAAGCGCAGCGTTTCTTCGCCGTTGAGGAACCGGTAGAGGTACGACTCTTCGGGCAGGAAGCCGATTTTCTCGTTGATCGTCGTGCTGCCGGCGGGCTCGCCGAGGATCGACGCGCTGCCGGCGGTGGGGAAGATCAGCCCGAGCAGTAGCTTGATCGTCGTGCTCTTGCCCGAGCCGTTGGGGCCGAGCAATCCGAAGACCTCGCCTCGATTGATCGTCAGATTGAGGTCGTCCAGCGCCGTGACCTTCGGGCGGCCCCAAAAGTCCTTGTAAACCTTCGTCAGGTTCTCCGTGTGGACGGCGGCGTCGGCCCGAGAGGCAAGCTCATTGTCCGCAGTTGGCATGATGTTCAGTTCGACATGCGCGACCCGTGTCGAAGTCGCACGGAATCGCGCTCCGGTGCCGCAGGTCGGACTTCGGCGAGCTCAGTTGAGCCGCTTACTCGAAGACCTACGCTTCGTGGAACGACACACAGGACTCGGACCACGACAATTACTTGCCGCTCATCCGCGGCTTAGATCGCGACCGACGGCGGCGCTTCTCGCTGGGCTTCTCGTAATACGCCACGCGCTTGATGTCCTTCGTGAGACCTTCCTTCTCACACACCTTCTTAAACCGCCGAATCATCTGCTCGGCGGTTTCGTTGCCGCGACTCTTGACCTTGATCATGTGAAGCTAAACCTTTCGGATTAAACCAGTTGCCGCTCTCGACGCCAATCCACCGGCCCGCGGGTGCGCACCGCAACCGCCACGCGGAGGGGAACGGGGAAGTGTAAACATCGGCTGGCTAATGTTCAAGGCAACAGGCGGCCTTGAACAGGGGGCGGGCATCTCATCGGATCACCAATCTTCGGTGACCTGTATACGTTCGACAGCGTCCCCGGCCGCGCGTAGTCTGCGGCGGCCATGAAGATCACCGACGTTCGCGCGCATCACGTCCGCGTCGAAGACCCCAACATGACACTGTTCGACGGCTCGTACGATGACTGCGTCATCATCGTCGAGACCGACGCCGGCATCACCGGCATTGGCGAGGTCGAATCGCTCGCGCCGGCCGTCATCGCATTCGTTTCAGCGAAAGACGCGCACAATCACGCCCGCGGGTTGCGAAGCGTTCTGCTCGGGCAGGACCCGCGCCACCCGGCGCGGCTATGGCAGGAGATGTACGACGGCACCGATTACGTGGGCCGGCGCGGCGTCGCGATGCACGCGATCGGCGGGGTCGACATCGCGCTCTGGGACATCGCGGGCCAGGCCGCAGGAAAACCCGTCGGCGAATTGCTCGGCGGGTTGCGGCACGAGCGTCTGCCCGCATACGGCACGATCTATCCGATGGGCCGCACACCCGCTGACGTCTCGCGGCAGGTCGAAGACGCGATGCGGATGAACTTGAAGAACATCAAGTTCGCCGCCGATCCGTGGTGGCTGGACGACGTGCCGCTGACGATGTCGCTGCTAAAATCGGCGCGAAAGACGCTCGGCGATGCCGGCAAGATCATCGTCGACGCCGCGCTGTCGTATAAGACGCCCGACGAAGGCCTGCGCCTCTACGGCGTCTACCGCGACATCAACATCCACTTCCTCGAAGCCCCGCTCCCCCTCGACGACATGCCCGGCCACGCACGGATGGCAACGGAAGGCATCCCCCTCGGCGTCGGCGACCTCGGCCTCACCCACGTCGACGAGTTCATCGACTACATGGAGCGCGGCGGCGCGTCTGTCCTCCAACCCGACATCACCATGGTCGGCGGCTTCACCGGTCTATTGAAGATCGCCAAAGCCGCCGACGAACGCGGCAAGCGCGTCGTGACGCACGGCTACAAGACCAACATCGAGATCGCCGCGAATTGCCAGTTCCTCGCCACGCGGAAGGTGCCCGAGCTGCTCGAGTACTCGACCAGCAAATCGCCATTGCGGTGGAACATGACCAACGAAAAACTCCCGGTGGAATCGGACGGAAACGTGATCGTGCCCCGGCGTCCCGGCATCGGCGTGACGCTGAACCGGGAGACGTTCGAGAAGTACGAAGTGCGGTGATACGCGCGTAGCCGCAGGGCAACGCCCTGCGCGTCTTCTGCTTTCTGCTTCGGACAGCGAAAGACGCGCAACGTGTTGCGTTGCGGCTATTTTTTCGAGCTATCGCGACAGTTGGCCCAATCGCGCTCCGAAAACGACGCGGGCGTGAACCGTTGTTCACGCCCGCGTCGGGTGAATTCCAAGTTAGCAATCGTGCTTACCAGCACGCCGGGCCCGCCGGGCCCCAGCGCCACTTGTTTTCGCCGGGCTTCTTCGATTCGGCGTGTCCGTCGCCGTAGAGGTTGTTCTTCCACGAGCGCATCTGCCGCGTGGCATCGGACTGTGCGGTGGCGCTCAGCGGATCAACCTGCGCTTGTTTGCCGTGAATGAAGAACCATCCGCGGTTGCCGCTGGCGATCTGGCCGGACCAATCGGTGCAGATGACGATGTCGCCTGCGTTCTTCTGTCCGACGCGGCGCATGTATTCGTCCTTCAGGCCGCCGTCGTTGTTGCTGTCCATGTAGCGGACGTAACCGCCGCCGCTCGGCGCGCCGTTGGCGGTCATTCCGCCGACGGTGTACGCCTGCAGCGGGCCCTCGTAATCAAGGTCCGGCGGGTTGCCGACCCACCAGTAAAGGATTCGGCCTTCGGTGGTGGGGTTCGTACCCCATGCGACGCCGTACCGAGGAGGGTAGAAATCCGTGATCTGCACCGGCGGCTGCGTGCCGGGCGCGGGCAGTTCATTGGTCGGGCAGTACCAGACGGCGGTGTCGCCTGCCAGCACGCGGTCGACGTCGAATGCCGTGTTCTGGCTGAATTTATAAAGTGAGGTGCCCACACATTGCATGATGTGGCCCTTGTTCAGGTTCGCGTAGAGCATCGTGGCCTGGCCGATCTGGCGCAGGTTGCTGAGGCACTTGACGCTCTGAGACTGCGCCCGGGTCTGGGCGAGCGCTGGGAGCAGCATCGAGATCAACACCGCGATGATGCCGATGACGACGAGCAGTTCGACGAGCGTGAACGCCACGCGCGAGCGAAGTCGAACGATTACGCTTTTGGGACTCAGGCGAACATTAAAGGGCATGACGACTCCAGAATCAGACGACTGCGGTTCCTTCCGTGACGGACGCGTGCGTGACGAGCAGAAGACCCGAGAGACGTGCTTCAACAACGGCGTGGGATCGCACCGGTGCGACGCACGGATCCTCGCGCAACAAGATGTTGGACATGTTGCGACGGCTTGCAGCGATCGAGGTTCTCGTCGGTCGGCGCGCGGCTCATTGGACAAATGCGACCCGGATCACGAGGCGCGAATTCCATTCTACGCGGCCGATGAATTCGGTCAACGAAATATGCGGTAAATCCGCTCCAATTCAGCAAAAACGTCACGCGCGATCGCGCGGAAATCCTATCGAGAATTAGTGGATTGTGCGCCGCGCGCCGGCGCGTGACGTCGGCTACTTTCGCGGTAGGGAAGTAGGCAATCGCGCGAGCGGGGACCGACGGCGCGCGCGCGCCTCGCGCGAAACGCTTGACTCTCCTTCAATCCGCCGATATTTTACCATTGGGTTAATTAACCAAATGGTGTAATATGTCCGCCCCGATCGATCAACTGAGTGCGACGTTCGCGGCGTTGGCCGACCCGACCCGCCGCGCGATCCTCGATCGTCTGGCGCGGGGATCGCGGGCGGTCACGGAGCTCGCCGCGCCGTTCGACATGAGCCTCCCGGGCATTTCCAAGCACCTGAAAGTGCTCGAACGCGCCGGTTTGATCACGCGCGGCCGCGAGGCGCAGCGGCGGCCGTGCAAGCTCGCCGCCGAGCCGCTCAAGGACGTTGCCGAGTGGGTACAGCACTACAAGCGATTCTGGGAGGAGAGCCTCGACCGGCTCGACGATTACCTCAAGCAACTGCAGGCGAAGGAAAAAAAGTCGTCGCGAAAAAAGTGAGCTGACACGCCCCTAATGAACCCGTGATACGTGGAAGGAGGCCCCAAAGTGGCCGAGAAGAATCCATCATCGTCGTCATCGCCGACCGCCGACCGCGAGATTACCGCTTCGCGCTTGTATGACGCGCCGCGCGAGCTGGTCTGGAAGCTTTGGACCGATCCGCAGCATCTCAGCGAGTGGTGGGGGCCGCGTGGGTTCGTCACGACGACCTTTAAGATGGATCTGCGGCCCGGTGGGGTCTGGCGGTTTGTCATGCACGGGCCGGACGGGGTCGATTACCAGAACAAGATCACGTACGTCGAGGTCGACGAGCCCAAACGCCTCGTCTACAAGCACGGCGGCGACAAGGAGACCGAGCCGGTCAACTTCGAGGTCACCGCCACCTTCGACGACGAAAACGGCAAGACGCGGCTGAACATGCGGATGCTGTTCCCCTCGGCGGCCGCGAAGGATTTCACGGTTGAGAAATACGGCGCCGTCGAGGGGCACAATCAAACCCTGACGCGCCTCACCGAAGAGCTCGCGAAGGTCGAGGCCGGCGACCACGCGTTCATCATCTCGCGCGTCCTCGACGCGCCGCGCGACCTCGTCTGGAAAGCGTGGACCGAGCGCGATCGGATGATGGAGTGGTTCGGCCCCAAGGGCCTCGCCATGACGAAAGCTGAGCTCGATTTTCGGCCCGGCGGCATTTTTCATTACTGTTTGCAGACGCCGGACGGCAAAGAGATGTGGGGCAAGTGGACGTTCCGCGAGATCGTCCCGCCGCAGCGAATCGTGTTGGTCAACGCGTTTTCGGACAAGGACGGCAACCTGTCGCGTCACCCGATGGCCCCGACATGGCCGCGCGAGATGTTGACGACGACGACGTTCGCCGAGCACGAAGGAAAGACGACCGTGACGATTCACTGGACGTCGCTCAACGCGACCGACGAAGAGCGCCAGACGTTTAACAATAGCCGCCAGGGCATGACGGCGGGTTGGACCGGCACGTTCGAGCAGCTCGAGGCGTATCTCGCGAAACAGAAGGCCTGACCGCGCGCGCGGAGGAATCGTAGATGATCTGGATCTGGATTCTGGTCGGCATCGCGGCGGTGATCGCTCTGCTCATCGTCATCATCGCGATGCAGCCGGCGGCATTTCGCATCACGCGCAAAGGGCTCGTCGCGGCGCCGCCGGGTCGCGTATTCGAGCAGGTGAATGATTTCCACAACTGGGAGAACTGGTCGCCGTGGGCGAAGCTCGACCCGACGAGCAAGACGACCTACGACGGCCCGCCGGCCGGCGTCGGATCGAGCATGGCGTGGGACGGCAACAACAAGGTCGGAGCAGGCAAGATGACCATCACGGAAAGCCGACCGGCGGAGCTCGTGCTGATCAATCTCGAATTCCTCCAGCCGTTCAAGGCGACCAACACCGCCGAGTTCACGTTCACGCCAGAGGGAAATCAGACCGAAGTTTCTTGGAGCATGAGCGGAAACAAAAACTTCATGTCCAAGGCGTTCGGGTTGATCATGAACATGGACAAGGTGATCGGCAAGGAATTCGAGAAGGGCCTGGCACAGATGAAGTCAGTCGCCGAGTCCGGGAAATAACAGCGAGAGGTCAGCAATGAGTGATGACGTGGGTCGGATTTCGAAAGGGCGGCTGTGGACGGGGCGGGTGATCAGCTTTCTGCCCGCCGCGATGCTGTTGTTCAGTGCGTCGATGAAGTTTTCGACAAGTCCTGAGGTGCAGAACGGATTCGAGCATCTCGGCTGGCCGAGGGCATTCGCGACCCGACTCGCGATCGTCGAGATCGCTTGTGCGGTCTTGTACCTGATCCCGCAAACGGCCGTCCTTGGCGCGATTCTCGTCACCGGTTACCTCGGCGGCGCCGCCGCCACCCATGCACGGCTCGGCGAACCGGATCTCGCGATGCCGGTCATTCTCGGCGTGCTAGCGTGGCTCGGCCTGCTGCTGCGCGACCGGCGACTGCAACCGCTGCTGCCGCTGCGTAAACTGCCGGCCTAACCGACACCGACGGGACGCTCTCATCAACCGACATGCAGCAACCTCCGCATTCTAATATTCTCAAGAACATTAGAATGCGGGGGGTTGGGCTTGGCGAACAAAAACGAAATCCCCGGCGTGGATCGATGCCGGTTCGACGCGCACCGAGGACTTTGACCATCTCGAGATTCTGCTCTTGACATATTCCCTAATCGGAATATTCTCGTGCGAGGTGCTGGTGACCTTCACCAAATTCGAAAAGGAGTGATCGCAATGCCAAGCATCAGTGCCGAAACGCAGGAAACCATTCAGACGATGCATATCGTGAAGGAAGACGTCATCGCCGCGCCGATCGAGACCGTCTTCGCGGCGGTGCTCGACGAACTCGGCCCGGAAGGCCAGATGCCCGACGGCAAATCCCTCGCGATGAAGCTCGAAGCCTGGCCCGGCGGGCGCTGGTACCGAGACCTCGGCAACAACGCCGGCCACCTCTGGGGCCACGTCCAGGTCATCAAGCCGCCGACGCTTTTAGAACTCGTCGGTCCCATGCCGATGTCCTACCCGGCGACGAACCACATTCAGTATCGCTTGACGGCAGAAGGCACCGGCACCCGGCTTAAACTGACACACCGCGCAATGGGGCTGATCCCAAAAGAACACCGCGACGGCATGCCCGAAGGCTGGGAGCACAACATCCAACGCATCCGCGAACTGGCGGCGAAGCGATTGCGGAAATAATCTGTCGCTAACGCGGACTCGTTGTTAAGGATTTCATTACTCGACTTGGCCAAGGAGATCGTATGAGTTCAGTCCGAGTCCTCGTCGGCACGCGCAAGGGCGCGTTCGTCCTGACGTCCGACGGCACACGAAAGAACTGGGACGTCAGCGGCCCGCATTTCGGCGGGTGGGAGTTGTATCACCTCAAGGGCTCGCCGGTCGATCCGAATCGAATCTACGCGTCGCAGACGAGCGGCTGGTTTGGTCAGAAAATCCAGCGATCTGACGACGGCGGCAAGACCTGGAACCCTGTCGGCGACAAGTTCCTCTACGACGGCCCGACGCACACGCACCAGTGGTACGATGGCACGCCTCACCCGTGGGAATTCAAGCGGATCTGGCACATCGAGCCGTCGCTGACTGACCCCGACACGGTGTATGCCGGCGCCGAAGACGCCGCGATGTTCAAGAGCACCGACGGCGGGCAATCCTGGCAAGAACTGTCCGGACTCCGCAACCACAGCACCGGCAACACGTGGACACCCGGCGCCGGCGGGCTTGGCCTGCACACGATCGTCCTCGACCCGACGAACCCCGGCCGCATCTTCATCGCGATCTCTGCCGCGGGGTGTTTCCGCACCGACGACGGGGGGAAGACGTGGAAGCCAATTAACCACGGACTTCACTCGCTTTATATTCCGAATCCCACCGCGGAAGTCGGCCACTGCGTCCACCGCATCGCGATGAACCCCGCACGTCCGAACGTGCTGTTCATGCAAAAGCACTGGGACGTCATGCGCTCCGACGACGGCGGGGAAAACTGGCGCGAGATCTCCGGCGACCTGCCGACCGACTTCGGCTTCCCCATCGACGTGCACGCCCACGAGCCCAATACCGTCTACGTCGTGCCGATCAAGAGTGATTCGGAGCATTATCCGCCCGACGCCAAGCTCCGCGTCTACCGCAGCCGCAGCGGCGGCGAGGAGTGGGAGCCGCTTACCAAGGGCCTCCCGCAACAGGACTGCTACGTCAACATCCTGCGCGACGCGATGGCCGTCGATTCCCTCGACAAGTGCGGCATCTATTTCGGCACGACCGGCGGCCAGGTTTATGCGTCGGCCGACGCCGGCGACACTTGGAATGCGATCGTGCGTGATCTGCCCGCCGTGTTGTCGGTGGAAGTGCAAACCTTGAAGTGATCTGTCAATTGCAATTTGCGATTTTGCGATTCAATTGCAAATCGGAAATTGCAAATCGAGAATACTGAACCCATGGTCCGTGTCGTTCTTCCCGCTCATCTCCGCACCCTCGCCGGCGTCGACCGCGAGGTCCAACTCGATTTGACGGGCCCCGTGACGGCGCGCGCGATCATGGACGCGCTGGAGGCGAAGTTTCCGACGCTTCAAGGCTCAATCCGCGATCACGGCACGCTCAAACGCCGGGCGCTGGTGCGGTTCTTCGCGTGCGAGGAAGACATCTCGCACGATTCGCCGGACGATGTGCTGCCGGAGGCGATCGCCACGGGCAAAGAGCCATTTTTCATCATCGGAGCAATCGCGGGGGGATAACGCAGCGTGAATAAGACAGAAGATAGATTCACTGCGGCCACACAGAGTCATGGAGGTGCTCGTTCCCCGGAAACGCGATTCCAACGCGCGGCATCCGCCGCAACGGGCTGGACCTCGTCCTGCGGCTTACCGCGTCGAACCTGCACGGTGCCCGCGACATGCTGTTGGCACACCGGCCGTGCGCTGGATCCCCTCGTTGGTCCCTAAGCACCGCGAACCCGGCCGCGGCGGGGCAAAACCCGTCCGGTCGGACGATAAACGCGAGCCGATTGAGGTGACAAAGCCCAAAACCGCTGACTCGCAGTTAGCAACCCGCGCGCCGTGTCACGCGCGATCAAAAAGGTGGGTAGTTCAGAGGCCCCTCAAGAATATCAGAACGCGAACGAACGACGCTTCGATGAAGTGGCGAATGCGATGCCAATGTGAGCCCGTGGAGTGGAGGCGCGCGCGACGAGTCCGCAGGCCGTAAAGCGCGGCTTGGCCGGCGTTATTCGCGGCGGCGACGGACGTGGCGGCGGCGCGGGGCGCGCCGATCGGAGATCGGCACCGTTCGTGGGCAACGGTCGCGAGACACCGCTTCGGCACGGGATTGCCGGCATTCTCATATTCTTAAGAATATTAGAATCCCGGCGAACTGCGCTTCGATCAAGCGACCTCTGCGATGTACCGGGGGAGTCCGCGCCTTGGGGGCGGCGACGCGCGGCGCATCGATGGGTGATCACCGCCGTTCGTTGGCAGCGGTCGCGAGACGCTTCAGCGCCGCTGATGCGTGCGCGGTCAGCGGCCGGTTGGCGGGGCCGGCGGTCCACGTCGTCAGCAGCGCCTTCGACTCGGCGTCGCCGAGTTGCTCCAGGATCTCCACCGCCCGAATCTGCCGCAACATGGCATCGTCATCGGCGGGTTCCGACAGCTTCACCCGCTCTGCGAACAGCTTCACCGATTGCTCGCGCGCGGCGATGAACTGGCCTTCGTACTTCAGCGCTCGAGCGGCATCGGGGAGCGCGAGGTCATTCCATGCCGTTTCGAGGTTGCCCGCCGCCTGCGCCGCGGGGATGCGGAGGTCCCAGCCGATCACCGTCGTGTCCAGGCTGCCGGAATAGAGCAGGGGGCGATTCGGGGAAAACGCGAGCGCGGTCGGGCGGTCGCGGTGGCCGCCGGTGAATTTGATCCGAAGCGTCCAGGTCGCGATTTCCCAAACGCGGATTGCGCCGTCCGGCGTCGCCGACGCGAGGTAGCGGGCGTTGTCGGAGAACGCGACGGCGCACGAGCCGACTTGCAGCGTCGCCGCTGGTTTGCCGCTCTGCACGCCGAAGACCACGAGCTGACCGCCGGCGCCGACGGCGTCAAACTCCGACCCAGAACTGACGACCCATTTCCCGTCCGGCGAAAACGCGAGGTTGTTCACGTAGCGTTCGCGGCTGTCGAATTGAAACAGCTCGTTGCCGGTAGCGACGTTCCAGACGCGCACGGGATACGTTTCGGTGTCGCCGCCGAAGTCGCTGAATTGCCGCCCGCCGTTGCGGTGATTTGGGCGGAAGACGTAGGCGACGGCGAGCATCGCGCCATCCGGCGAAAGCTCTGATCGCAAGAGCTGATTCGCCTGCGTTCGCTCGTCTTCGTGCAAGACTTGAAAGCTGCGCGTTTCGGCGCCGGTCGCGAAGTCCCAGCAACGCACCATTCCGTTGCGGTGGTCGACGGTGACGAGTTCCTTGCCGCCGGGCATGAACGCGAGGGCGTTGGCGTCGCCTTTGAACGGTGCAAACCGCTCCACAAACCGGTCGGCCTCGACGTCGTATACGCGCAGGCGATTACCTTCGAAGATCGATTTCGGCCAACCGGGCTCCGAGAAACGCAGCTTGTCGTCTTCCACCGGCCAGACGAGGAACCGTCCGTCGGCGCTCATCGCCAGGCCGTGCTGCCACGCGACGTTGACATAGCGGAGATGCTTGCCGGTCGCGGCGTCCCAGACGTGCGCGTCGCCGTACGTTCCGCGCGTGACGACCCGCCGGCCATCCGCCGCGACTGCGATCTGTTCGACGGGGCTGTCGCCGCCCTCGGGGGTCAAGGGTTTGCCCGTGGCGGCGTCCCAGCGATAGATCGCGCCCCAGGTCGCGCCGCTGAGGGTTTTGCCGCCGTCGGTGAACGTGAGACCGACGGCGCGTCGGTCGACGTGCCAGCGTTCCTCGCCGCTCGCCACGTCATACACGCGCAGCGATTGCCCGGCGGCGGCGACGGCTTTGCCGTCGGGCGCGAACGCCACACACCCGCCGTGCATCCGGCTCTTGCCGTTCGGCGGAAACGTGCGGATTTCCCTGCCGGTCTCGACGTCGAACAGCCGCAGCCGCGCATCGTGCGCGCCGGTGGCGAGCATCTTCCCGTCCGATGAAAACGCGACGCCTTCAATGCCGTAGCTCCGCCCGTGCATGAACCTGCGGAGCTCCTTTCCGGTTTCCACGTCCCAGAGGCGCGCGAAATAGTTGTCGCGGTCCTGGTTGAAACCGCCGCTCGCCAGCCGTTTGCCGTCGGGTGAGAACGCGAAGCTCAGGACTTCGGTGAAGCTGCCCGAGACGAGTTCCGCCGGCTTGTCGTTGGCGAATTCGCGGATGATGTCGCCGGTCGCGAAGTCGATCAGATGAATCACCGCGCCCTGTGACGTGACGACGATCTGTTTACCGTCCGGCGAAAACTTCAGGCATTCATTCTGGTGATACGAGCTTTTCGTTTGCGGCAAGGCAATTCGGCGGAGTTCCTTCCCGCCCCGCGCGTCGCGAACGCGTAAACTGAACTCCTGCTTGGTGACAATCGTCTGCCCGTCCGGCGCGATCGCGGCGGCTTCGAGCGAAGTTCCTTCCCAGCCGCCGAGCGTGTAGAGGACCCGCCCCGATTCGAAATCGAATACGCGCGTCGCGCCGAGCATGTGATTGCCGTTCACGGCGACGGCGCGCTTGCCGTCGCGCGAGATGTCCATCATCGAAACCGGAATGCCGTGCCGAAACCGCGCCGTCCCCAGCCGCAGCAACGCGCCCGCCGGCAGGGGGTCGTCGCCGGCTACAGGTTCGGCACGCGTCGGGCCACAGATTGTGCCGAGGGATGTGACGACCGCCGCGAGAATCGCGAGCATTGGTTTCATCCGGCGATATAGACGACGGATCGGCAGCGAAGTTTCCAACGGTTATTTGGCGGGGAGCACGAGAAAGGCGCTCTCGAAATGAAACCCGGCGGTCTGCCACGTCGCGGTGAAGCCGCTCGGCACGCCGTCGTACCCGCCGGTCTCGAATCCGCGGAGGGTGAACGCCTCGCCGACGCCAGGGCGGCGAACGTCGACGCTGCCGGCGAGCATGAATGGATAGTCCACAGGACCCGGCAGGGGTTTGCCGTCGACCGTCGTGATGCGCAGCACGACCGGATAACCGTCGTCCGCCTTACGATGCGATGGGTTCGCGATCGCGCGGCCCGAAACGGTGACGATCGTCCCGAATGGCCGACCGAGCGCCCCGAGCACGCCGGTCTCCCGTAGCCGTTCCATGGGAATATACCCGTCCGTCGGTGTCAGCTTTCGCAGCAGCCAGCGGGCGCACATTCTCCGCTCCCAGTTCGGCTGCGAATCCCGCTTGGCGAAATCGACATTCGCTTCCACTCGAAGCTGCTCAAACTCGGCCGGCGTGAGTTCGACAGCCTGATCCAGCCGTCCGCACGTGATCGCCTCGATCGCCTCGATGTACGCCAAATGATGCGTGTACTGCCCGTCCCAAAGATACGCCGACTCCTGGTCGTAATCCGGGCCCTCCCAGCCGTAGAAGTACCGATCGGTCAGCAGCGCGTGACGCAGCAGCGGGAGGCTGGACTGAATGCGAAAATAACCCGCGATCGCGGCGGCCTCGGGGTCGCAGCCGAGCAGCCGCACGTTCACGTACGGCTCGACCTCTGCGATGTGATACTGCAGAAACTGAAGCTCGATCGCCGAGAAGCGGCCGCGCACGTCGGCGATATTCTCGCACGACCCCCGCGCGTCTTCGAGCAAGTCGCGCACCGTCATCGGCGCGGGCTCATGTTGCTGCTGCCGTTTCGTAGAATGCGACGCCGCGCATCCGGTAAGCAGACACAGGCCCGCGATGAGCGTCGCAACCGCGATCCCTCGCTGAGTCATCGCCGCCTCCGCGTGCAACCGCTCCGCAGCCTACGCCTTCCCCAGCGGCACCCCATGCTCCCGACACACCTTCTTCAACGCATCCACCGCCACCTTAAACAGCTCCGGCCCCGTCTCCCCGTGCGAGTGCCCGGCCACCTTCAGATGCGGCTCCATCGTCACAAACCCGCGATAACCGCTCTTATACGCATCCGCCAGGATCGGCCCGATCTCCCCGTCCCCCTCGCCCGGCGGCACGATGTTCATCACCGGGCCAAACTTCGCATCCTTAATATGAATGTGCGTCGTGAACGGCTTGAGCATCGGCCAGTTGTCCCCGGGCTTGTCCCCCGCGATCACGAAATTCGCGAAATCAAACACCGCCCGCAGCTTCGGCGAATCCACCGCATTGAGCAGGTCAAGACACTCACGCCCGTGCTCGCCATAGATGTCGGCCTCGTTCTCGTGCACCAGCGTGAGGTCCGTCTTCGCGATGATCTCGCACTTCGCCCGCATGCGCTTCACGATCTCGTCCTTGAAGCCGTGAATATCCTGCTCCTTCGTCGGCGGGTAATAGCTGAAGATCCGGATCAGCTTCGCGTCAAAGAAGTGGGCCAGCTCTACGGCGGTCTTGAACTTCGTCTCCTGCACGCCCCACGGCTCGTCAATTTTCCATTTGCCGACGGGAGAGCCGATGCACGCGACGGCTAGACCGTTATCCGCCAGCTTGGTCTTGATCTCGTTACGGAGATCCTTGGGAAATTCGAGCACGTTGAGCCCGCGCACGCCGCGCAATTCGAAATGCGTGACGTTGTTCTCAACGCACACGCGGATCTGCTCGTCCAACTCCGGCGAAATCTCGTCCGCAAACGCAGCTAGTTTCAACATACCCGCCCATCGTGCGGATGGGGCGGGGGATGGTCAAGCGGGCGCCGATTCGTCGTTGCCGTCCTCAGGCCGTTTCGATAGAATTGCTGCGGCGACCCTTCACTCATCTCGGGGATCAAGAAAATGCGCACCGCGGCTTTCGTGATGCTGACCGCGATTCTCGCGCTTTCGACCATCGGCCAGGGGAACGTTCTCACCGGCCCCGTCACCAACCCGGCCAACGGCCATCAGTATTACTTGCTTGGGGCAAACACCCCGCCCGCGCTCGAGGCCGAGGCCGTCTCGCTCGGCGGCCACCTCGTTACCATCAACGACGAGGCCGAGAACACCTGGCTGTGCGAGAACGTCGCAACGAGCTTCAACGACTTCGTCTGGATCGGGCTGAACGACGCCACCGTCGAGGGCGAGTTCGTCTGGACCTCCGGCGACCCGTCCACCTACCGCAATTGGTACGCCGAGGGTGATAACAGTGCCGCGCGCGACTACGTCATTCTCCTGACGGATAACACGCGCGAGTGGATCGTTTTCCCCACCTCATCGCAGCACGGTTTGGCCGAGGTCGTCCCCGAGCCGTCATCCTGCCTCATCATTCTCGCGGCCGCGGCTCTCCGGCTTCCCCTGCGGAGCAGGGAGACCGGACATTTGTAGGGCGTCAAAAAAAGGGGTTCACGGGACGACCCCCTTGTTTAGACCCCTTATTTGCGCTCAGCGCTGCCTTATTTGCGCGCGGCGCGGATCACGTCCCGCGAGAGCCGCTCTGCCGCTGCTGCGTCAGGAAGAACCGCCGCAAACTGTTAAGTCGCTTTCGGGTTTCCCACCGAAAAACGATGGACATCAGCGGGTGGAGCAGCCAGCGCAGCCACGACGGACGTGCCGTGAACTGAAAGACGTATTCCACGGACGACGTCCCATCGCCGATGTCGCGATGTCTGATGCTGGCAGCGAACTTCTCGAAGAACGGCGGGCGGTTGACCATCTTCACTGCCGCGAGTTCCGACGGTTTGAACGTGATGTACTCCGTCTGCACGGCGATCCCGCCTAGGAACCATCGGCCCGTGCAGACCGACGTCGCGTGAAGTTGCGCTTCGGTCCAACCCCGACAAAGGCGGGCGTCCTGCAACAGCGTGTCCCATTCCAATCGGCGGTCGTAGTCGTGCAGCAGCCGAAACACCGCCTCGCGCGGTGCGGGGATCAAGACGGATACCGAACCGTGAGGCATTGCGGCCTTCAATCTCCAATTACAAAAAAAGACGCGGGCGAGACGCCCGCGCCACGTGAGTATTGAGCTCGCTCGCGCGCGAGTTACTTCGCGTGCTGCATCTGTTGCAGGAAGAAGTAGCCAAGCGCGCCTACGGCGACCAGTGCCGCGACCAGCAGGAGCGTCGCGACGACCAGCAGGGTCGTGAAACGGCTCGTCTGCTGCTGCAGGATCCGCTCGATCTCACCGTCGCGGGTGGCGGCGTTGTCGCGGAGCTGTTGCAGGACCTGCGCGCTGGCGGCGGTGTTCTTGCCGAGGCCTTCCATCGCCTCGCCGACCTGGCCGAGGTTCTGCGCGACGGCGGCGTCGTGCTGGCGGAGCTGGTCGACATGTTGCTGGAGCGCGTCGATCGCCCGGATGTTCTGGCCGTCGGCCTGGCTGATTTTTTCGAGGATCTCGCCGAGCTTGCCCTGCTGGCCTTCCTGGCTCTTCATTTGCTCGTGAATCGCCTTGAGCGTCTCGGCGTGGGCGCGGTTGCTCTCGGGCAAGTGCTCGAGGGCCGCCGGCAGGTGCGAGAGGTAGCCGAGCAACTCGTCCTGACGCTTGGACTGCTTTTCGAGGTGGTCGCGGATGCCGCCCATCAGGTCGCCGATCGCGGTCAATCCGTTCTGAAGATTGTCGATGGCAGCGTCGCGCTTCGCCCACGGGCGGAGGAACGTGCTGCGCGGCTCGATGAAATTGCCGCCGGCGCCGTGGGCCGAAGACCCGTCGGTGACTTCGCCGGTCATCGGCTGCGGCGCGCCGTTCTCGTTGTTGACGATGAACTCCGGCGTCTGCCCGTCGTCGCGTGAGGCTTCCATCTCGCGGAGGCCGGCGCTCTTGAACCAGTTACCGATGCGGGACAACAAACCTTGCTCGCTCATCAGACCTCCCTGCGTTTTGCGCGAATCGCACGCGTGCGTCCGCGATCCTTCACCCGGTCAGCCCCAAGGCAGTGGGTCGCGCGGTTTGACACCACTACGCACCAAATCTACCATCCGCGCGCCATGGGTCAACGCGGCGAACGTCCTGCTCGCCGACATTTTGTTTTAATGACTACGGCGGTGCTGCTCTGGGCGCTCGGGTGCGACCGCAGCGATTCGCGGCCGTGCACGATGCCGCCGCCGAGCCCGCCGCCAGCCGCCAGCACAAATCCGACGACGTCAGAATCAATAGTGTCGACGTCGGCGTCCAGCCCCGCGGTCGCCGCGCTGGCGCGGCCGACCGTCGCGTCGCTCTCGCCGGCGGCGACCGACATCCTGCTCGCGATCGGGGCGCAGGCGCACCTCGTCGCCGTCAGCAATTACGACTCGCGCAAGCCCGGAATCGGCGGTTTGCCGGCGGCGGGAGACTATTTGACCGTTGATTGGGAGCGTTTGACCGTAGTTCGGCCGGATGTGCTGATCGTGCAGGTGCGGGAGAGCGCGGCGCCGGCCGGTTTCAAGCAAAACGCCGCGGAATTGCGGATCAAACCGCTGTTCATCCACATCGACAAGATCGCCGACGTGTCCGCAGCGACGCTGGAGATTGGCGCCGCGATCAACGAGCCGCAAAGGGCCGCCGCCGCGGACGAAGCGATGCGGCAACGGCTGATGAACGTGGCGAAATCGGTGAAGGATTTGCCGAGAGTTCGCACGCTGGTGATGACCGACGAAGGCGGGGCCGGCGTCGCGGGGACCGGCACGTTTCTCGATGAATTGCTCACGATCGCCGGCGGCGCCAACGCCGCCGCGGGCGAAAGCCCGGGGTATCCGGGTGTGGACAAGGAAAAAATCCTCACGCTGAAGCCGGCCGCGGTTCTGCACCTTCTGCCGGCCAAATCCGCGCACGCGGTCGAGGAAGCCAAGCGTTTCTGGGCATCCCTGCCTGAAGTCCCGGCCGTGCGGGACGGACGGGTGTATTACCTGACTGACCCGTCGGTGATGCAACCGGGCCTGGGCGTCGGCAACGTCGCGAAGATGTTCGCCGATTGCCTGCATCCGAACGCGCCCGCATCGGCGGGCGACGACGGTCGGGGCGCGTCGTGAAACGGTGGGGGACCGGTCAGTTCATCGCGACCCTCGTCGTGTGCGTGGCGATCTGGGCCGCCGTCGCGTACGGATGCCTCTACGTTGGCTCGACCGGCATCCGCTGGCCGTCGCCTGAGATTCTGCCCCGACGATTCTCAAGCGTGATGATGGCGTCAGTCGTCGGCGCGGCGCTCGGCGCCGCGGGCGCGACGTATCAAGCCGTCTTCCGCAACGCATTGGCCGATCCCTACCTGCTCGGCGTCAGCAGCGGCGCGAATCTCGCCGTTTATCTCTGGCGATCCTCCTTCGACATCTTCACCGGCTCGGCGGCATTGCTCGCGATCCTCGGGAGCCTCAGCCAGCAGGTCTTCGCGTTCGCCGGGGCGGCGGCGTCGGTCGGCATCGTCTTCCTGCTCGCCCAACGTCGCGGACGACTCGAACCGGTGACGATGATCCTCGTCGGCGTGGTCGTGAACGCCGTTAACGGCGCGTTCTTTCTGCTCGTGCATTTCGTGATCAACCGCTACGTAGCCGCCGGGCAGTCGGGGGACCCGCTTAAGTTGCTCGTGGGTTCGTTCGACACGAATCTGACGCCGACGCAGCGCTGGACGGCCGCCGCGTGCGTCGCCATCGGGATCCTCATTCTTCTGTCGATCTCCGGCTCCCTCGCCGTCGCTTGGCTCGGGGAAGACGAGGTCGAATCGCTGGGCGTACGCGTCCAACGCCTGCGGTGGGTGGGACTTGTAACCGCATCGCTCATCACCGCGTCTGCGGTCGCGGTGGCCGGGCCGATCGGGTTCGTGGGGCTGATTTGCCCCCATCTTGCCAGGATGCTCGTGGGGACCGATTTCCGCCGGCTCTTCCCCGTCGCGATCGCGACCGCGGCCGCGATGCTCGCCGCCGCCGACGCCGCGGCACGCCGGCTCGACCAGCTCCCCGTCGGCGTTCTCACAGGTTTGCTCGGCGGCCCCTTCTTCTTGCTATTATTATGGCGGCTCCGCCGGGCACCGGTCGTCTGAATTTCATTCGATGTAAGCGCGGATAACACGGATGACGCGGATCAGATCGTGCGCCTCTGCCATCCGTGCTATCCGCGCAATCCGCGGTTAATGATTGGGTAGCGAATGGGGAAACTGCTACAAGCCAACGACGTCGCGTTCGCGTATGGCGAACTGCCCGCGCTGCGCGGCGTGCACATCTCCCTGGACCCCGGCGAGGTCGTCGCGATCCTCGGCCCCAACGGCAGCGGCAAGAGCACCCTCATCCGCGCGCTGCTCGGCCAGGTCCGCGCCGTCGGCGACGTCCGCTGGCAGGACAAGCCTCTTCAGGACTGGAAGAAAAAGGAACTCGCGAAACTCGTCGCGTACCTTCCGCAACTCCCCGCGTACGAGCCCGGCCAAACCGTGCGCGATGTCCTCCGCCTCGGCCGTGCGCCGTACTGGGGCGCGTTCGGCCTTGAATCCGCGCGCGATGCGACGGTTGTCGCAGACGTCGCCAGGACGCTTCACCTCGACGACCTGCTCAAACGCCGCATCGACGAGCTCTCCGGCGGCCAGCGTCAGCGCGTCTTCGTCGGCCGCTGTCTCGTGCAGGAGCCGCAAGCCCTGCTCCTCGACGAGCCCGGCACGTTCCTCGACCTCCGTCATCAAGTCGAACTGTTCAAACTGCTCCGCCAACAGGCCCGCGAGCGAAACGTCGGCGTGCTACTCGCGTCGCACGACCTCAACATCGCCGCGATGATGTCCGACCGCCTGGTCCTCCTGAACCACGGCGTGATCGCCGCCGGCGGCCCGCCGGCCAAAGTCCTCGACCCCGGCCTGCTCGAGATGACCTACGGCGTCCCCATGGACCGCATCGAACGCGGCCCCGGCGACCCGCCCGCCGTGTTGCCCAGAATCTGACCGCGCCTGGTTCGTTGAATACGTGCGCAGTTCGAAGACGCAGGCGTGGGTGGCAGAATTCGGCCGCGGTAAACTGGACGACAAGCCGCTGTTTTTCCCGATCGCAGAGAGCGCACAACCCGCGCCCGCCACGCGGCCCGCCGGCGAACTGTTAGCTGTCAATCGCAGCGGGGCCGGACCGCTTTCACTCGACGCCAAGTCCTTCGCCGTGATGCCGCATCACGATCTCCGAGTGAAGGACCACGAGGGCAAGGAAGCCGTCTACAGCGGCGTCCCGCTGCGCGACATCCTCCAGAAGGCCGGCGCTCCGATCGGCAATCATCAACTGCGAGGGCCAAACGCCGCGTTGTGCGTGCTGGCGAGCGCCGCCGACGGCTACCGCGTGGCGTTGGCGCTCGCGGAAGTCGACGACGATTTCGCCGAGCGAAACATCCTCGTGGCAGACGCGCGGGACGGGAAACCGCTCGACGCAAAGGAAGGACCCCTGCGCATCATCGCGCCCGAAGACAAGCGACCTGCCCGTTGGATTCGACAACTGATTTCGATCGACGTCGTGGCGCGCTGAAGTCCGCGCGCGTCACATCACCACGACCGGATTCCCGCCGGTCGGCGGGTCGCCGGCGGCGCCGAGGGGGCTGGCGACGGCGACCAGCTCGTAGGGGCCGGGGGGTATCCCCTCGGGCAGCGTGAAGGTCAGCGTCATGCCGGCGGTCTGCTGCGGGTTGAGCGAACGGCGGACCGGGACCGTCGCGAGCACCATCGGGGTCAGCGAAATGCCCATGGGCGGGATCGCGTAGAGCGTGACGACGCTGCCCGTGTTGCCGGCGGAGCGGACGTTGCCGAGGTTATTGAGCGAGAGCTTTGCCGTCGACTTCACGCCGCGCTTCAGGTGCGGCTGCGTGACGACCGGGCCGTTGACGCGGACGTCGGTGAACGGTCCGGAGACGCTGGAGGTCGCCGGCGCCGCGACGACCTCTTCGGCCCCGCCGGGGCGCGTGACGCGTGTGTAGTGCGTGTCCCACGCGCCGGAACTGTCGACCGTGAACACGTATTTACCGGTGGTCGACAACCCCATTGGCGCGGTCGGCACTTGTGCGAACGGCGTTTCCGACGGCGTCTGCGCCGCGAGGTCGATGCGGTCGATCAGGCCCGACGCGTACGCGACATACGCCGCATTGTTCTCGGCCGAGTACGCCATGAACTTCGGCACGTTCAGCAGCGGAATCGCCTGCCCGTATTTCAGCGTCGAGGTGTCGAAGCGGAAGATCGACTGCGTCTCGACGTCAAGGATCAGCAGCGTCTTGCCGTCGGCGGACAGCTCGACGTCGTCAGGCGTGTAGGCGAGGTTGGTCGCGTTGACCGGCTGGCCGGGCTGGGGCGCCTTGAGGCTTGCGAGCGAGACGACCTGCACGTCAAAGCGGTTGGGCTTCGAGTCATTCGGGAAAAATGTGACGACGTCGGTGTTGTTCGCGAGGATCTGTTTTCCGCTGTTCACCTTTGACCGACCCCGTCGGCAGGAACGACGACGGCGAGTACGCCGTCAGCGCGCCGCCGCTGAGCACGACGGGGACGTCGTTCCCGGCGAACGCGATGTCGTCGACGTTCGAGCCTAACGCGCCCAAGTGCGTGAGGTCTGCGGTCGCGTAGATGTTGCCGGAGTCGTCGATCACTTTCGTGCCCTGCGGAAAGACCCAGGTAGTCGAGGCGCCTGGGTAGTCGCCGTGATAAGGGCTCTCACCGCCGTCGGTGAAATTGCCCGAGTCGTCGTATGCCGCGAAGGTGATGTCGGAGGGGCTGGTTCCCTGGTTTCGGCCGAAGATCCTGTTCGCCGTCACGGAGATCGACGAGCCGAAAACGGCGTCGATGTAATTCTCGAAAGAATCAATAATCGTGTTGGTGGTTTTGTCGATGCTGATTAGCCGCGCGTAGTACCCGGAGGAGTGGTTGAGAAACAGGAGTCTCCCGTCGGAATGGATGGCATTGACGGTGTCGGTCGCGTTGAGCAAGTGGGTGGGCTGCGAGCCGTCGAGGTTATAGCGATAGACGGTTTGTCCATATGCCGCGTAAATACCGTCGGCGTCGACCTGGAGCGCGCGGTCTGCCCGCCGGGGGATTCCGCAAGCGTGATCGGTGCGAGCCACTTCTCGGTGGCGGTGTTATATCGCTGGAGTTTCGTGCCGTTGTCGCTGGGCAGGTATCCGATGCCGTCGAGTTGGACGATGCCGGCAAAAAGGTTGCGCGGGTCGAGCGCTTCGACCGACGACAATTGCCGCATCCGACGCATGGAGCTCCGCCTAGAGGAGGGGGACCGGCGTGTGCCCCGCGCGATGCTGTGGCAAAAATATCGGCTGAGGCTGCCGCAGGCAAGGAGAATCTGCGGCACCCGGGAACGCATTCAATGCAAAACGTTTCACGGGCGACCGCGCGCGATCGTTACGGTAACGTATTGCCCCGGAAGGAGCCTTTTGCATGAGCACGACCGTGGTAAGCGATCGGACGACGCCCAATACGCCGCCTGCCGGCTTGAATCCGCATGTCGCGCGCTGGGTCGATGAATGTGTCGCGCTGTGCCAGCCCGAAGAGCTGCACTGGTGCACGGGCAGTGCGGACGAACGCCGGGCGCTGTTTGACCAGGGCGTCGCGGACGGGGTGTTCATTAGGCTGAACCATCAGAAGCTGCCCGGATGCTATCTGCATCGCAGCAATCCGAACGACGTCGCCCGCAGCGAGCAGCTCACGTTCATCTGCACGCCGGGGCCGGACATGGCGGGGCCGACGAACAACTGGATGGAAACCAAAGCCGCTTACGCGAAGCTGCGCGAGCTGTTTACCGGCTGCATGCGCGGGCGGACGATGTACGTCGTGCCGTTCGTGATGGGGCCGCTCGGCTCGCCGCTGGCGAAGGTGGGGGTGCAACTGACGGATTCGCTCTACGTCGCCGTCAGCATGGGGATCATGACGCGCATGGGGCAGGTCGCGTGGCAGCAGCTCGCCGATGACGATGAATTCACGCGATGCCTTCACAGCCTCGGCGACGTAAACCCCGACCGGCGGTATATCTGCCATTTCCCCCTCGACAACGCGATCTGGTCGTTCGGCTCCGGCTACGGCGGCAATGCGCTGCTCGGCAAAAAGGGCCTGGCGCTCCGCATCGCGAGCTTTCTCGGACAACAGCAAGGGTGGATGGCCGAGCACATGCTGCTGATGGGCGTCGCCGACCCGCAGGGGCAGAAGACATACCTCGCGGCGGCGTTTCCGAGCGCCAGCGGCAAGACCAATTTTGCGATGCTGATCCCGCCGGAGAAATACCAGAAGCAGGGCTGGCGGATCACGACCGTCGGCGACGACATCGTCTGGATGTGGGTCGACCCGCAGACCGGCCGGCTCCGCGCGATCAACCCCGAAGCGGGGTATTTCGGCGTCGTGCCGGGGACGAACTGGCAGACCAACCCCAACGCCATGCACTGCATGACGCACGATACGATTTTCACCAACGTCGGCCTGCTGCCCGACGGCGACGTGTGGTGGGAAGGAAAGACCGACGACCCGCCGGCGGAATGCATCGACTGGCTGGGGGAAAAGTGGACGCCGGAGATCGGTAAGGAGACGGGAAAGAAGGTCGCGCACGCGAATTCGCGTTTCACCGCCCCGATGACCAACAACCCCGCGCTCGACGAATCCGCCAACGACCCGGGAGGCGTGCCGGTGAACGCGATCGTCTTCGGCGGACGCCGCAGCAAGACGATCCCGCTCGTTTACCAGGCTTTCAACTGGATGCACGGCGTATACGTCGGCGCCACCCTCGGCTCCGAAACCACCGCCGCCGCCACCGGCCAGCAAGGCGTCGTACGGCGCGACCCGATGGCGATGCTGCCGTTCCTGGGCTACAACATCCGCGACTACCTCGTGCACTGGTTCCGCATGCGCAAGCGCATGGCCGACTGCCCGCGCGTTTTTCACGTCAACTGGTTCCGCAAAAACGACCAGGGCAAGTTCATGTGGCCGGGCTTCGGCGAAAACATGCGCGTGCTGAAGTGGATCGTCGACCGCTGCCGCGGCCGGGCATATGCCGTCGAAACGGTGCTCGGCTGGATGCCGCGCGTGAAGGACATCGACCTCGAAGGACTGGATCTGGACGAAGATGATTTGAACGCGATTCAGCAGGTTGACATCGACGCATTCAAGATGGAATTGGTCAGCCAGGAAGAATTGTTCCTGAAGCTGGCCGGGGATTTGCCGAAGGAAATGGTGTTTCAGCGGGAACTGCTCATCAGCCGATTATAAACCGAGCGCATGCTCCCTCTCTCTGTAACGGGAGTGAACACGACACACTCAGGGAGTCAGCGGCCATGGACTTCCAGCTTCTTCTCCGTTTCGCGGTCGACAACGACGCCTCCGACGTACACATCCAGGCGGGACTGCGGCCGTGCCTGCGGGTCGGCGGCGTCCTGCACATGACGGACCAGCCGCCGATGACGGACGAGGAGGTGCGGGCGTTTATTGCGTCGATCGCGCCGCCGCGCATGCAGGACAATTTCGACGAGCGGCTAGCCGGGGGATTGGATTTTTCGTATGCGCCGGCGGGGCTCGCGCGGTTCCGCTGTTCCGGCTACCGGAATCTCGGCAGCGCGGGGATCGCGATGCGGTTGATCAAGGGACGAATTCCGTCGATCGCGGAACTGCATCTGCCGTCGGTGATCACGGAGATTGCGCAGGTGCAGCGCGGGCTGACGCTGGTCACAGGCACGACCGGCTCGGGCAAATCGACGACGCTCGCCGCGATGATCGACCTGATCAACCACACGCGGTCGGCGAAGATCGTGACGATCGAAGACCCTGTGGAGTACCTGCACACGTCGAACACCGCGCTGATCGCGCAGCTCGAGGTGGGGTCGGACACGCCGAGTTTTGAGCAGGCATTGCGGCAGGCGTTGCGGCAGGACCCGGACGTGGTGCTGGTCGGCGAGCTGCGCGACATGGACACGCTGCGAATCGCGCTGCGTGCCGCCGACACCGGGCACCAGGTGCTCTCGACGGTTCACTCGGCGAGCGCGCCGCAGACGATCGAGCGCATCATCGCGATGTTCCCCCCGACCGAGCACAAGCTGCTGCTCACCCAACTCGCGGGCAACCTGAACGCGATCGTCTCGCAGCGGCTGCTCATCTGCCGCGACCACTCACGCCGTCCCGCGGTGGAAATCCTCCGCGGCGGCCCGGTGCCGTCGAAGTACATCCTCGAAGGCCGGGCTCTCGAGCTGCACGATTACATGCGCAACGGCGGCAACGGGCAGCAGACGTTCGACCAAGACCTGCTCGGCCTGCACCGTCAGGAACTGATCAGCGTCGGGGAAGCGCTCCGGCACGCGACAAATCCGGAGGCGCTGAGCATGTCGCTGCGCGGCATCAGCTCGTCGAAATCGGTGCACGAAGCGGGAAAACCCGGCTCGGTCGGACAAGCCGGCCCCAAACCCCCGTCACCACCCCCTCAGATGCCGCGGATGGAGCATTAAACGGAATCTCCGCAAGCCGCGGAGTCCCGGATTGTTCTGCGCGTCACATCAGAAAGAATCCGGAGCTCCGCTGCGCTGCGCACCCGGCTTGGGTGTTTCGCATGAACGCAAGCCCCCTTGCGCGCGTATGATGGGGAGTCCCCCGGCGCGATGCTTTTACGGTATAATCCCCGGAGATTTCAGCAGAAAGAGACGACACCCATGGCCATCAGTGACACGATCAAGAAGGGCATCATCCGCGCGCCGCACCGTTCGCTGCTCCGCGCGACCGGCGTCATCCGCAGCGAATCGGACTTCAGCAAGCCGTTCATCGGCGTCGCCAACAGCTTCGTGCAGATCGTGCCGGGACACGCCCACCTCGACGTCGTCGGGCGCAAGGTGCGCGCGGCGATCTATGCCGCGGGGGGTATCCCGTTCGAATTCAACACGATCGGCGTCGACGACGGCATCGCGATGGGGCACGTCGGGATGAAATACTCCCTCGCGTCGCGCGAGCTGATCGCGGATTGCGTCGAGACCATGCTCCGCGCGCACTGTTTTGACGGCGTCGTCTGCATTCCCAACTGCGACAAGATCGTCCCCGGCATGATGATGGCCGCCGCGCGGTGCAACATTCCCGCGGTTTTCGTGTCCGGCGGACCGATGAACGCGGGCAAGATGCCCTCGACCGGACAAGCCATCGACCTCGCGACCGTTTTCGAAGCGGTGGGGCAGGTGTCGGCGGGGAAGATGAACGAGAGTCAACTCACCGAGATCGAGCAGCACGCCTGTCCGACGTGCGGCTCATGCTCGGGGATGTTTACTGCTAACAGCATGAATTGCCTGTGCGAGGCGCTCGGTCTGGCGCTGCCCGGCAACGGCACGATCCTCGCCACCGATCCCAAGCGCGATGAGCTGTTCAAGGGGGCCGCCGAAGCGATTATCAACCTCGTACACAAGGGCATCCGGCCGAGCGACATCCTCACGCCCAAGGCGTTCGAGAATGCGCTCGCGCTCGATGTGGCGATGGGCGGGAGCACCAACACTGTGCTGCACACGCTCGCCGTCGCGATCGAGGCGGGGACGCCGATCGACCTGGCACACCTGAACGAGATTTCCGCGCGTGTGCCGTACGTGTGCAAGGTCGCGCCGTCGGGCAAGTACCACATCGAAGACGTCGACCGCGCTGGCGGCATCAGCGCGATCCTCAAGACGATCGCGGCAAAACCCGGCACGCTCTACCTCGACCAGATGACCGTCACCGGCAAGACACTCGGCGAAAACATCGGCGACGCCACCGTGAAGGACGCCGACGTCATCCGCCCGCTCGACAATCCGTACAGCGAGAAGGGTGGACTGGCTGTCCTCTTCGGAAACCTCGCGCCGAATGGCTCGGTGCTGAAGACCGGCGCCGTGCACCCGAGCATGCACAAGTTCAAAGGCCCGGCAGTGATCTTCGAGAGCGAGGAGGACGCCTCGAAGGGCATCCTCGCGGGCAAGGTGAAATCCGGCGACGTCGTCGTGATCCGCTACGAAGGCCCGCGTGGCGGCCCGGGCATGCAGGAAATGCTCGCGCCGACCAGCCAGATCATGGGCCGCGGGCTAGGCGAAAGCGTCTGCCTGATCACCGACGGCCGCTTCAGCGGCGCCACCCGCGGCGCCTGCATCGGCCACGTCAGTCCCGAAGCCGCAGCCGGCGGCCCGATCGCGCTGATCAACGAAGGCGACGAAATCGAGATCGATATCGCCGCGCGAAAGCTGCAGCTCAACGTCCCCGACGCTGAAATCGCCAAGCGAAAATCGGCGTGGAAACGTCCGGGGCCAAAGATCAATTACGGCTACTTGGCGCGGTACGCGTCGATGGTGACCAGCGCCGACACGGGTGCCGTGCTGAAGACGCCGGAACTGTAATCGCTTAACCCGGCAACGCCTCGACGGTCGCTTGGAGTGGTTTGCCGCCGTTGGAGATTTTGCGCGGGTCGGGGCCGGCGGAGCGGATTTGTTCGGCTTTGAGCTCGGCGACTTCGAGCGAGCCGCTCCACACGATGCACCGGCCGGTCGTGTGCGCCTTCAGCGTCATCCAGAGCGCCTTGCCGCTGCCGTAGCGGAAGACCTTCATCAACACGCCGACGACGAAGTCGAAGCCATTTACCGAATCATTGTGCAGCATCACCGCATGCGGCCGCTGAGCGCGCGGACGCGGGCTGGCGTCGGGCTTCTGCTTGCGCTTCGGCGCGACGGGTGCGGTTGCTCGAACTTCCTCGGCAGTGCTGTTCGCCATGGCGTCCAACATCCTACGCCCGGCCCGGCTTACTTCGCAGTAAAAAGCTGAACGACCTGCACATCCCCCGGCGAAACTCGGACGAGGATCTCGCTTCCTTCGAACGCTGATTCCGGACGGGCATCGCTCGTCGCAACGATCGTCAGGTCGCGCGGTTGCGTCAGTTCCTTCGCCGACGTGAGCTTTAAATGCGTGCGGATCGCGATGTCGCGAAACGCGCGGCGGTCGACCCGCGCGATCCCCGTCTGCGTCTTGTCGACGCCGGCGTTGTTCAGGAGCAGGACCAGCCAGCCATTGGGGGTCTTGTTCAACTGGTGCATGACGCTGCCGTCGAGCGGCCGCGAGCCGTCGGCGAGGCGGATCTCGATCGGCGAGAGGTCCTGCGTCACGCCGGCCATCAGCCACGGCAGCGCGGGGTGCGGACGCTCGTCGACGCCGAGCATGCGGGGGACGAGGGTCAGGATCACGGCGCCTTTGCCGACGACATTTCGCGTGACAAGCGGCGTGTTGTGGTCGCCGGCCCAGGCGAGGATTGTTGCGGTTGACGGCTGGGCCAACTCGACTTCGTACGGCGTTGCGCCCTGAGTCGGCGCGCCGAATGGCGTCCACTGCTCGAACGTCTTCCGTTGGCCGGTGAGTTTTACGCCCAGAAGTTTTTCGGAAGTCTTTCCGCGGGCGGCTTCGACGTTGACGACGAGGGTGCCGCCGCCGGTGACGTATTTTTCGAGCGCTGCGGCGTTCTTGCCGCTCAGGTCGACGTCGCCGGCAGGCCAGAGGACGGGGTAGTCGTTGACCGCGGCGATCTTCTCAGATCGGTCGACGAGGATGTCGAAGATGTTGCCGAACGCGCCGCCGGGCAGGCTTTGCCGCATCGGCGTGATGGGTTCGTCGGCCATCCGCTCGGCGGGGTGCCACGCGACGGCAAACAAGCCGTCGATCTCGCGGTCGTTGGCGTCTTCCGCGAAATAATCGAGCATCTTGCACGCGTTGTTCACCCGTTCGTAGCCGTGGCCGTAGCTCAGCAGAAATGCGACCGGCGTGTACGGCTCGCCGCGCCCGCCGGCCGCGGCGACGCGGTCGACGAACGCCTGGAAATCCTGCGTCGCGCGGCCGAAGGGGGAGAGCATCACCGGGTGCTCGCCGGGGCCGGGCATCATCCATTGGTTGGTCTGACCCTGCTCCCAGTGGATCGCGCATGCGCCGCCGAGGTAGTTCACGTAGTAAAAGTCTCGATACCAAGCGGCGGGCACGCCGTCGGTGATCGAGTACTTGCTGTGCCACCAGCCTTTCGCGCCGCGGGCGACGATCGGGTCCTGCGTGAAGTAATCGCACGCGTCGCCGAAGTTTCCGCTGGCGTAGTTGATCCAGCCTTTGCCGAACTGCCGCGCGGCGCCGCGCATGAACGCGACGCGCATCGGCGTGTGCGCATTCGTCGCGTCCAATTCGTACGCAACGAGCTCATTCCCCGCGCTCGCAAACGCGTGCGACAGCGCGATCGAATCGACCGACAAACACGCGATGCTTTTCGCGCGAAACGTCGGCGGCACCGGCGTCTTGAAGATCGCCGACCACTGCTCGGCCTGCGATTTTGACAGGGCCGCCATCATCGCATCGACGTGCTGCCTGCGGTTGGCGCCCGACTGCGGCGGCCGGCCTACGCCGTTGGTGCCGAGGGCTTCGCCGTGGACGAACCCGAGGAACTGCGCCGCGAGCGGGCCGCTGAGCGCCTGGTAGGTCGCCGGGCCGGTCTTGTCGTCGTATTTCGGATTCGCGTAATTGGTGATGATCGCGAACGGCGTCTTCGTGCGCTCGAGCCACTTGCGCATCGGCGTGCCCGGCGAGAGGTCCGGCGTGTCGAGGTACAGGTCGGGGACCAGATTCGGCCAGGAAATCAATGGCAAATCGCGCCTGCCGGCGAACTGCTTCTGGAACGCCGGCTTGATGTCCTGAGGAAAGCCGTATTCCATCATGATGTCGTAGAAGCTGAGCGAATCGACGTTCTGGGCGTCCCACCACTTCTTGTCCTCGCCCATGCGGGTCCACATCGTGAAATCGCGGCCGGCGAGCTGCGGGCGCTTCGCGGACGTGCCCGCGCCAGCCGTCCCGTCGCCGCTGCCGCGCCACGCGGCGCCGGCGGCGCTCGGTTGAAGGCCGAACGACCGGATGTACTGGAACGGCGGTTTCTCGCGCGCGACGGGCGTGTAGTTGAGGTCGTCGGTCAGCAGGATTGCATCGACCTGCCGCCAGGCCTCGCCGGGTTTGTCGATCAAGAGCTTGAGGGTAGCCGGGCCGGCGGTGAGCTTTCCCTCCAGCGGCGCCCAGCCGAAGGAAAAATCCCAGTAGAGCATGTACTCGTCGTTCGGCGGCACGACGCCCTGCACGCCGAGTTCGCCGGCGATCGCGGGCTTGCCGTTCTGCTCGACGCGAACGGTGAACGGCTCGGTCTTGTCGCGATGATCGACGTAGCGGACCCACAGCCGGTATTGCCCGGCGCGCGGGACGACGATCGCGCGCTCGCACGCCGCGTGCGTTTCCTCGGCGGCCGCGCCCATCGAGTTCCATTCGCTCTCCCCGCCTTGCGACCACTCGGCGGTGATGCCCGGCCCCGCGATGCCCCACGAGCCGAGCGGCTTCGCCTTGCCCGTCCAGTAGCTGAAGTGCCCGTTGACGCCGGGAAACCATTCCGGCTCGTACCACATGTAAACCGGGGTCTGGGCGAGAACGAATGACGGGAACGCGGCGAGCACGAACGCGAAACACAAAGCGCGCAGCATGAGCGATCCTCCCTAAACGCGGATTTGAAGAATCGAGATGATACGGATTCGCCGCTACAAGTCTTTCGGCGGCTCAAGCTCGGGCGCGGGCTTCGTCGTCGGCTGCGTGGCGGGTTTGAAACCTTCCTTCTTCATCATCTCGCGCAGTTTGTCGACCGCTTTCCCGCGGCTTTGCTTGATGTACTGACGCACGTCGTCGGGCACGTCGGACTGCCGCAGCATCACCTGCACGTCGGATCCCGGGATGCTTAGCATCGCGACAACCGGATCCTGCGAAGAAGAGCCGGCCGGCCCCCCTGCCGATTGGTTCCAGATGTACACGCCTTTCTCGTTCACCGAATAGCTCAGCCCCGTGAACCCTGCGATCAGCTCCAGCACCTGCGCGACGGAGCGATTTTCCAAAATCAGCGTGATCGTTCGCGACTGCGCGGAGATGCGCTGGAGTGAGCCGGGCTCGATCGTGAAATCGACGCCGCTATAGTCGGCGAGGTCGGAGAGTACCTGCCCGACATCCTGCGCGTCGAAACGGCGCGTCACGAGTTTTTCCAACTGATCGCGCGTCCACGATTCCTTCGACTTGATCAATACGCTGTGGCCCCACGGGCCCCACGCGAGCGGCGTGTCCTTCGCGATCGCGTCGAGCGCCTGCGCCATCGTCGCGTTGCGCGGCACGGTGACGGCGGGCGGCTCCTTACGCAGGCTCGCGTCGGCGCGATATTCGATGCTGAAATCACTCTTGAGCGCCACGAGCTTCTGATCGATCGCGTCAACCAGTTCGAGGAGCGTCGGCCGTGATTTGTCGAGCCCCAACTGCGTCGACGCGAGCAGGTCGAGCACCTTCAGCTCGTCCACCGTCGCCCGGCGGCCCAGCCGCTGCAGCGCGGGCATCGGGCGCAGCTCGACGGATTCCGGTGTGAGGACGTACGTCAGCCCCAGCGTCCGGGCGATCGCGGAGATCGCCTGGCGGAGGGTTTGGTTGGCGATCTTGACATCGAGGTTGGTCTGTTCGCCCCAGGGGAGCAGGTCGAGCACGCCGGGCGCCAGCTCGATGGGCACGCCGGTGCGGTTTTTGATTTCCTGCAGCGCGTTGGGGAGCGTGGTCTTCAGCTCGACTTCGACGGGCTTGTCGAGCGCCTCGTTGATCAGGCCAGAGCTGTCCTTCGGCGGCGTCGCCGGCGGCGGGGCGGCTGGCGCATTTCGTGGCGCGAGCGGCGAAATCAGCAGTGCGAGAATCGTAACGGCGATGAAAACGCGAATGGTATGGCGCATCGTAGATGTCCCGACGGATCTGGCAGGCAGGCAGACAGGAATGTCTGCCCACCATTAGAACGGCGTCTGCGGGATATCTTGCCCCACGGGGGCGGCGCTGACAATGAGGGCCTTCGACGGACGCTGCACGACCGAGTCGGCGTAACGCAAAACGGCAGGCTGTTCGCCGGGCGCGGCCGCCGCGGGTTCGACGATCGCGACGCGGACCGCCTCAGTGTTTGTGACGGGAACAGCGGCGCCTCCGGACGCGCCTTGATCGACCTTGACGATCCTTGTGGGAGCGCTCGCGATCACCGGTGCGGGCTTGGTGCCGTCGCCGCTTGGCCGCAGCATGGTAAATGTGACCCCGGCGGCGATCAGCACCGACGCCGCGATCGCGAGACGCAGGGGCTTCAGCCACGCGCTGATCTTGTACGATTGCGCCGGCGCTTCTTCGTGCGCCACGGCGGCGGAAATGTGCCCGGCGAGCTGTTCCCATCGCACGTTCGGCATCGGCGCCGCGGCGAGGACGGTTTGCAGCGATTGATATTCCGACACAAGCGCGCGCGCCTCGGCGTCGGTCGCGAGCCGCTCGTCGAGCGCGTCACGCTCGCGCGCACCAAGGGTGCCATCGACGTATTGGCTGATCGAGAATTCGAGTTCGTCGCGCGTCACGTTACAGATAACCTTTCAACAGATCCTTCAGCTTTTTTCGTCCCTGGAATACGTGCCATTTCACGGCTTCGACGCTGCATTCGAGCGTCTCGGCGACTTCCTTCTGCGGGCGGCCTTCGATCGCGAACAGCACGATTGCCATCCGCTGTTTTTCGGGCAGCTCCTGCAGTGCTTTCTGCAGCCGGCGGCCCATTTCTTCGCTTTCGAGCCGATGGAGCGGGTCGCCGCTCTGGGCCATCCAGTCGCTGCCGCCTACGGCTTCGCTCGCGCCGGCTTCGCTGCCGCCGCCGCCGAGGAGGTCGTCGAGCGGGAACTGCCCCTGTCGCGTCTTTCGGCTTCGCCGATAGTTCAGCGACAGGTTGGAGACGATCCGCATCAGCCAGCCGCCGAAGGCTTCGGGCTTTTGCAGCGTCGCGAGGCTGCTGAAGGCCTTGAGGAACGCGTCCTGCGTGACCTCCAGCGCGTCGTGGCTGCTGCCCAGCAGCCTGTACGAGACCGCGACCGCTTGCCGCTGGTAGCGTTTGATCAATTCGTCAAACGCTTCGCGCCTGCCGCCGAGCACCTGCTGGACCAGTGCGCCGTCGGAGGGATTGCCGTCGGACGGCGAAGCGGGCTGCGGCGGTGGGGTCGGCTCCATACCGTCGGACACTCAGCGGGACAGGAGGTTGGACGCAAAATCGACGTTTTTGTTACCGGTCTCACGGCAGCCGGGTCCAACGCGACCGCGTATTGTAGCAGCGAGAAACGTAAATGCCCGAAAATGATACGCTTGCGTCACAGATCTCGCGTGGCCGGGTCGCTTTAGGGACGCCGGTTTTTGCAGCGAGATCAACGGTTTGCGACGCTCAGCAATTCCCGCGTATACGCCTCAACCACCCCAGCCAGCGCATCCGGCCCTTCGGTCAAGTGAGCTTTCATCCGCTTCACATACGCGCTGCCGACGATCGCACCGTCGGCAAGCCCGTGCAGGCTCGCGAGGTGGTCCGGACGGTGAATGCCGAAGCCGACACAGACCGGCCGATTGGTCAGCCCGCGTAGCTCGCGGAGATTGGCTTTCAGGTCCGGAGGAAGCTGTTCTCGCTCGCCGGTAATGCCGGAAATCGAGAGGTAGTAGATGAAGCCGCTGCTCAGCTCCGCGATTTGCTTGCGCCGCTCCGGCGTCGTCGTCGGCGCCACCAGCAGGATCGTTTCGAGACCGCCGGCTTGAACGACGTTACAAATCTGCTTCGCCTCCGGCGGCGGGAGGTCCGGCAGGATCAACCCGTCAAATCCCGCATCGCGCGCAAGGCACACGAACCGCTCGACGCCGAAGCGGAACACGATGCTGTAGCTCACCATCGAGACAAGCGGGATTGTGAGCTTCGGCCGCACGATCGCGATGGATTCGAAGATCGAGCCGACTTTCAGCCCCTTCGACAAGGCCGCGGAAAACGATTCCTGGATGGTCGGCCCGTCGGCGATCGGGTCGGAAAAGGGGAACCCGATCTCGATCACGCTCGCACCGCCACGCTCGGCGGCGAGCAGGCACGCAGCGGTGGTGTCGAGATCCGGATACCCGGCAGGGATGAACGGCATCAGGCCGATGTGCCCCCGCGCGCGGAGCGCCTCGAACGACTGCTGCACCGTCCTGCGATTGTTCGAAGAGCCCGCACTTGTTGGAGTTTGCTGAGATATTTCGGCCACGCGCGCGATGATACGGGCGCGGGGGCGGGGGTCAAGCGATGCCGAGCGATTCGAACGTCCAGTCGCGGAGTGGGACGAATCCTGAAGGATCAAACCGCGCCGCCAGGCCGAACGGGGCATCGACGACGCTGCCAATCGACATACGTCCGCTCTCAATTCGAACGGCGGGGGTGCCGTCGTCGAGAGATCGGTAAAGATCCGTGTGCCGCGCAATAACCGGCTCGATGGTCCCCGGCGGGTACATCGACAAGCCGCGGTAGTAGTGATGGCCGTTCCGCTCGACGTGGTCGATGCCGAGCGCCCCGACAACGGCCAAGTCTTGTTGCAGCGCGACGGGGCCGACGTTGCAAAGGTCTTCCGCGCTGAGGACAAGCCGCGACAACGGGTCGAGCTGCCGCCGGCGGGCGAGCAGGCACGCGTTGGCGATCGACTTGATGATCCCCTTGCAGTTCTTGTGGCTCGTCCCCGCATACCCGCCGGCCAGCGCCGCGTCGGCCGAGCCGACCTCAGCGTCGGATTCATCGATGATGATCGGCGGACGCTCGCGCCACGCGTTCAGCTCGCGCGTCGTCTGCACGCTCAGTGCCGCGGCGCGGTGGATCGGCTGTTCGACGAACAGCAGCCGCGACATGAACGCCCGGAGCGACGCATCTGCGTTCAACGCCGCCCAAAGCTCGCGCAGCGGCTCGACGCTTCCGAAGTTTTCATTGGCGTCGAGGGTGAAGCGGTAGTCTGGCGACGTCTCTCGCAGCACGCGTTCGATATTCCGCAGTCGGTCGAGGTCTTTCGCGAGGTCGCCGAAGATCTTGATCTTGAAATGTGAGAGCCCGTACGCGCGGATGCACGCCTCAAGCGACTGCGGCAAACCGTCGTTCACGCGATCGTCGGTGGTGATATCCGATTCTCGAATGGGGTCCGCGAGACCGACCGTGTGCCGCGCGATCACCGACCGCAGCGGCATCTCCGGCAACGCGAATCGCGGCTCAACGCGTTCCAACTCTGGATGCAGGTGATCGACCCGAATTCCGAGACGGTTGTCCCGTGCGATCTGCGCGAACGGCGTATCGTGCGCCCGGCAGAACGCGTCGATGACCGCACGCTCGAGCAAGCTCGTCCCAAAGCTCGCCAGCAGCGGCGGAATTCCCCACCCCCCGGCCCATGCGGACATGCCCTGGTACGTGTGCATCCACCATTCGAAGACGCTGCGGTGCTTGCCGGCGGCCCGGGCGACATCGCACGCCGTCTCAACGACGCGGATGATTTGCGCCAGCTCGTCGCGCGCCGAGAGATTCGGGTCTTTGGTGAACCACTTGATCGCAAGTCCGTCCGAAGCGAGGCCGAGGTGGCGGTCGCCGTCGATCTCGACCTCGGCGCGGACGAAGAGATGCGGGAGCGCCGTGACGGTGACGATGCCGTAGCGAAACGGCATGCGCATCCGCATGTTCAGGATGTAAAGGTTGGTGCGGAGAACGCGAAGGGTCAACGTCATTTCCTGCCAGGACTACTTCACCCCCATCAGCCGCGCCGCCTCTTGGCAGTCCTTGTCGCCGCGGCCGGAGAGGTTGATGACGACCACCTTGTCCTTGCCGAGCTTCGGCGCGATCTGCGAGGTGTAGGCGATCGCGTGAGCGGTCTCTAACGCGGGGATGATGCCTTCGCTTTGGGCGAGGAGTTTAAAACCTTCGAGCGCCTGTTCGTCGGTGATGCTGACGTATTCGACGCGGCCGGAATCTTTCCAGTAGGCGTGTTCGGGGCCGACGCCGGGGTAATCGAGGCCGGCCGAGCAGGAGTGCACGTCGGCGGTCTGGCCGTCTTCGTCTTGCAAGACGTAGGAGAGGCTGCCGTGCAGCACGCCGGGCCGGCCTTTGGTGAGGCTGGCGGCGTGCTGGCCGAGGGCGCTGGAGCGCCCGCCGGCCTCGACGCCTATCAGCTTCACGCTCGAATCGTCGCGGAACGTGGCGAAGATTCCCGCGGCGTTGCTCCCGCCACCCACGCACGCGATCACGACGTCGGGCAACCGGCCTTCGAATTCGGCGCACTGCCGCTTGGTCTCCTCGCCGATCATCGCTTGAAAGTCGCGGACGATCATCGGGAACGGGTGCGGGCCGACGACCGAGCCGATGATGTAATGCGTGTGCTCGACGGAGCCCATCCAGTCGCGCATCGCTTCGTTGGTCGCGTCCTTCAGTGTCTTCGAGCCGCTGTGCACCTCGATCACGTTCGCGCCCATGAGCTTCATGCGGAAGACGTTCAAATTCTGTCGGCGGATGTCCTCCGCGCCCATGTAAACGTCGCACTTCAGTCCAAAAAGCGCAGCCGCGGTGGCGGTGGCGACGCCGTGTTGCCCGGCGCCGGTCTCGGCGATCACGCGCTTCTTGCCCATCCGCAACGTGAGCAGGCCCTGCCCGATCGTGTTGTTGATCTTGTGGGCGCCGGTGTGGTTGAGGTCTTCGCGTTTCAAGTAAATCTTCGCCCCGCCGAGCTTTTCGGTGAGACGTTTTGCGAAATACAGCCGGCTCGGGCGGCCGACGAATTCGCGGAGGTGGTAGTCGAAATCATTGACGAAATTCGGGTCAGATTTGGCGCGGAGGTATTCGGCTTCAAGCTGCTGAAGCGCGAAGATGAGCGTTTCCGGAACGAACACGCCCCCATACGCCCCGAAATGCCCGGCGGCGTCGGGAACGGAGGCGGGCTTTGACAACGATGCTGCAGGGGCCGATGGCATAGATCACATGGTAGGGGGGAACGTGCTTTTGCAGCAACGTCCGAGCGCCCGTATCGTCTGCCCGCGTGCCACGCCGCATCCTGCTGCTCGTCACCGACTTGGAGATCGGCGGGACGCCCACAATTGTGCGCGAGCTCGCGATTCGGTTGAACGAGCCGACGAACACGGTGATCGAGGTCGCGTGTTTGAAGGACTGGGGGCCGGTGGCGGATCAGATTCGGGATGCGGGGATCAGTGTCGAAGCATTCGGGGCACAAAATGCGATGTCAATTCCCGCGGTCGTCGCGCGGCTGCGGAAACTGCTCGTCGAGCGGCAGATTGACACCGTCTTCAGCTTTTTGATTCACGCGAACGCGGTCGCCGCGGTTGCATTGACGCGGTTACCGGAGGTCCGCTTCTTTCAATCGATTCAGACGACGCAGGAAAACCCGAAGTGGCACTGGTGGGTTCAGGGATGCATTGAATCGTGGGCAGAGCGTCTCATCGTGCCCTCCAACGCAATCGTCGAAGTCGCGAAAACGCGAAGCAGCGTACCGGCGGATCGGTTCGTCATCATTCCTAATGCGATCGAGCCGAACGCATTCTCACGAACTCTGGTCTTCGCCCACGCCGTCGTTCGCGTCGGATTCCTTGGGCGGATCGACCCGGTGAAACGCCTTGGCGTCGCGATCGAAGCGGTGAGCCAAATTCGCGAGTTTCCGGCGGAGCTTCATGTATTCGGCCGGGGGCACGACGTGCCGCGCTCGCCGCGCACGGTGATTCACGGGTCCGTCGCGCGGCCGCAAGACGCGCTCTCGCAAATTGACGTTCTCGTGCTGCCTTCGATCGGCGAAGGCTTCGGCCTGGTGTTGGTCGAAGCGATGGCCGCCGGCGTGCCACTGGTCGCGAGCGCGGCGGGCGCGATTCCGGAAGTCGTGCGGGACGGCGAAAACGGGCTGCTGGTACCCGTCGGATCAGACGACGCGCGCGGATTTGCAGACGCGATCCGCCGGCTGCGCGGCGATCCATCGCTGCGCGCGCGACTGATCGAAAACGGTCGTCGAACCGTCCGCGAACGATTCACGTGGGGTGTCGTGTTGCCGCAGTATAGAACTCTGCTTGACCTGTAGCTCCGACGCCTGAGTCGCAGCTACAAAGTCAATCGTATCTCTCCGGCTCCTCCCCCTTCGGCCGCGTTTTCCATCGCCTGTGAATCCAGAGGTATTGGCCGGGTTCGACGCGAATTACGTCTTCGAGCGCTTTCGTGTAGCGCTGTGTGACGTATCGCAGCGGGTCGGGTTGGTCGCGCCAGTCTTCGGGGTAAATGATGTCCTGCACGCCGACGGTGAAATGAAATTTGGCGCCGTGACGTCTCGCGTACCCGATCACCACCGGCACCTCGTACTGCATCGCCAGCAGCGCGATCGACTTGTACGTGCTTGCCTTTCGGCCGAAGAAGTCGACGAAGACGCCTTTGCTGCCGGCGTTTTGGTCGGCGATGAAGCCGACTGCTCCCTTGTTCGTCAGCACCTCGATCACTTCGCTCGTCGCGCCGCTCTTGGCGATGATTCGCTGGCCCTTGCGCTCGCGGACGCCGAGCAGCCATTCGTTGACGTACGGGTTATCCAGCGGGCGGGCGATGCTGGTCGTGTTGAATCCGAGCGTCGCGAGCAGGTAGCCCAGGATTTCCCAGTTGCCGTAGTGGCCGGTGAGCATGATCAGGCCGCGATTTTTGTCGAGCAGCAGCCGCACCACCTCGCGAAAGTTTTCCAACTCAATGTATTTGGCCCACGTATTCAGGTGGATCAGGCGTGTGGTGAAGAGCACTTCGACGCCGAGCATGATGAGGTCCTGATGGCTGCGCAGCGCGAGGTATTCGCGATGCCGTTCGGACATCTCCGGAAAGCTGCGGCGCAGGTTTGCCAGTGCCCGTTCGCGGTGCTTGCGGTCGAAGCGGTAGAGCAAGGTGCCGATGAGTTTCGCGGTCTGCAGGTTCGCGTCGGCGGGAAACGCGTGGAGGATCATGGAGACGGTGCGCAGCGCGATGTACTGCAACCGGTCGACAAGATCGTTTCGCTCCTTCGGCATCGGCGGCGGGGATTGTAGAGATCGCCGCGCGAGTGCAAAACCGCGCCGCTTGGCGATGGCGCGGAATCGGGATAGGTTGGCGAGACCATGAGTGACGTACAGCAGTGGTATTACAGTCAAAACGGCGCGCAGCAGGGCCCGGTTGACGTCGGTACCCTCAGGCAAATGCTTTCGTCCGGTCAGATTCCCGGCAGAGCGCTCGTCTGGCGCGACGGCCTGGCGAACTGGCAATCGGCGGAGACGCTGGACGAGCTTCGCGCCGCATTGCCTCGTGCCGCGGCGATGCCGCCGCCGCCAATGCCGGTCGGTCCGCCGCCGGTCGTGTTTCCGCCGCCGCCGCCGCCGCAGATGGCACAGCCGATGGGGTATGCCAATCCGTATCAGCAACCGCCGCGAGTGGGGGACATCGGGCAGGACGCCGGGATGCGGATGCTGCTGCCCGTCGGACGTTCGGGGTGGGCGATCGCGTCGGGTTATCTCGGGCTCTTCAGCTTCTTCCCGTTCATTGGCATCGTGACCGGCGTCGCCGCGATCATCACGGGGATCGTCGCGATCCGCGACATCAAGCGCAATCCCGAGAGGCACGGCATGGGCCGCGCGATCTTCGGCATCATCGCCGGCAGCATCTTCACGCTCGCGTGGATCGTGATGCTCATCGGCGTCGTCGCGTCGGAGACACACCAGAAGTATCCGCGGAGCGGGTACTGACGCGTGCAATACGGGGGGAGGCGCAGAGACTCAGAGGCGCGCTCGACTTCTCACGCGGCGCACTCGAACAGCATTTCTTAAAAGTATTTGTCGAGACTCCGTGCAGCGCAGGCACGCTAGCCGTTCAAGCGCGCCGCTGCGTCTCTGCGGCTCTCCCGCATTTTGTATTCTTTGTTACCCGCCGATGCGGCTCATCTGCTGGCTGCCGTGGTGGGTGTGGACGTCGGGCTTGAGGCGGACGCACTCGGTCATGGCGTTGGCGAGTTTCGCGGGGCGCGTCGTCGGGTCGGGTCCGCTTCGAAGGATCTCGCGGATTTCCACCTCGCCGCCTTCGAAGAGGCAGGAGCGCAGGACGCCGTCGGCGGTGAGACGCAATCGGTTGCACGTTGCGCAGAACGGGGCGGACATCGCGGAGATGAACCCGAGCCGGCCGAGCGGGTTGCCGTGCGAGAGGCGGTAGACGTTGGCGGGGCCGACGCCGGGCTCGGTTTCACGATCCACCGGTTCCAGCAGGCCGAGCTCGGCTTCGATCCTCGCGCGCGTTTCGGCTTCGCTCAGCAGGGAATCCGCGCCGCGGTCCTGGGCGCCGCAGCCGCCGGCGGGGCCGAGCTCGGAATCGTCAATGGCGCGGCCATCGGCGCCGCGAAGGAGCGCCGCGTCGCCGAGGGGCATGTATTCGATGAAGCGGACCGTCAGCCGCCGGTCGAGCGAGAGTCGCGCGAAGTCGGCGACCTCGTCGTCGTTCGTGCCGCGCATCGTCACGCAGTTGATCTTCAGGGATTCGAATCCGACGTCCGTGCAGCGGTCGAGGCCCGCCATCACGGTGGCAAGGTCGCCGGTGCGGGTGATGCGCTTGAAACGCTCGGGCTTCAGCGAGTCGATGCTGATCGTCACGCGGTTCAGTCCCGCCTCGCGCAGGGGGCCCGCGAGTTCGACCATGCGCATGCCGTTGGTGGTCAGGGACAGGTCTGTGACGCCGTTCACATGCCTGAGCATCGCGACGAGGTCGGGGAGGTTATGCCGCACCGTCGGCTCGCCGCCGGTCAGCTTGAAGCGGGTGATGCCGTGCAGCTCGACGGCCGCCCGGACCACGTCGCGGATCTCTTCAAACGTCAGGATCTGCTCGCGGGGCAGCCAGCGGACGCCTTCCTCGGGCATGCAGTAGACGCAGCGGAAGTTGCACCGGTCGGTGATGCTGATCCGCAGCACCCGCACCGCGGCGATCGAGCGCGGGCCGGTGTCATACGCTTTGCCGAAAACCTGTAACTGCACGCCCGGAGTATAGCATGCCGCGCCCAACGGTACCGGCGCATGATCCACGGCGGTAAAATACGTCGGGGAAGTTGCTACGATATGGGCAAAGGGTTCCCGCAGAATGTCGAGTGACCGTCCTTACATAGAGATCAACACCGCCGCCGGGGTGAAGCAGCTCGTTCTCGGGCGCGAGCCGATTTCCATCGGCCGGCACACGGAGAACAAGCTCGTCCTCGCGGACAACATGGCGTCGCGCTTCCACTGTGTCATCGAAAAGGTCGCCGACGGATATCTGCTCCGGGACCTCGGCGCCAGCAACGGCACGTTCGTCAACGGACGCAAGGTGAAATCCGCCCTCCTCCAGCCCGGCGACACCGTGCGGGTGGGGAGCACCAACCTCGTGCTGATCCTCCCCGAAGCGGAAGTGAGTACGCCAAAGCTCGACGACCTTGAAGAGCTGGTCGAGCTGGGCGAGGAAGATGTCGTCGATGCGCTCACCGAAGACGACGTGGTCAACGACTCCGGCGCCCCCATCTCTCTCGCCGGCGACGAGGACGGGCGCGGCAACGGCTCGTCCGTCGATACGTCCGACTACGAGCACTCGCTGCGTCGCATGGCAGAGGCCGCGTTCAGTAAACCCTTCGGCGAAACCGACATCGCGCTCATCAATCCGAGGGGCATCACCGTCCACCCGGCCGGCCCCACCAAGGGCTCCGGCGGGGAGCGCACCGTCACCGACCTCTTTCGCCTCCTTCTCCTGGTGTGTTTCCGCGGCCGGGCGACGGACATTCACCTCGAGCCCAAGGGCGAGTATTTCGCGATGCGCCTGCGATCCGACGGCGTCATGGTCGACGCCGCGAAACTCCCCAACCCCATCGGCATCCGATTGGCCGCGCTGGTAAAGATCATCGCGGAGATCGATCCCTCCCAGAAAACCGCGATCCAGGAAGGGCATTTTTCCGCCCGCGTCCCCGGTGCCGCGGGCTCGGCCGACGTCGGCGGCACCCGCCGGGTCGATTACCGCGTCAGCTTCGCCCCCAGCGTCTTCGGCCAAAAGCTCGTCCTGCGAATCCTCGATGCCGCCACCGCGCCGTCCACCATCAAGAACCTCGCCCTCCCGGACTGGATGGAAGCCGAGCTGAAACGCGCCGTCGAACAAGACTCCGGCATGGTCCTCGTCTGTGGCCCGACCGGCTCGGGCAAGACGTCGACCCTCTACTCCGTTGTCCGCAGCCTCGACCTCCTCCAGCGCAACGTTGTGACCATCGAAGACCCCGTCGAAATCCAGATCGAAGGCGTCACGCAGCTTCCCGTCGACACCGAGAAGGGCAAGAGCTTCGCAGAACTCCTCCGCACCGTGCTCCGCCAGGATCCCGATGTGATATTGGTCGGTGAAATCCGCGACGCCGAAACGGCGCGCACCGCGATGCAGGCGGCGATCACCGGCCACCTCGTCTTCTCGACCGTCCACACCAAGGACACCTTCGGCACCGTCTTCCGCTTGCTCGATCTGGAGATCGAGCCGTACCTGCTGACGCAGGCCCTTCAGATGATCATCGCCCAGCGGCTGGTCCGCAGGCTCTGCCCGAGCTGCAAAAAGCCGGTGAAACTCACCGACGACCAACGCGCCCGCATGGGCAAGGCCGCAGAGGGCGTCGAGAAGATTTACGCCCCCGTCGGCTGCTACCGCTGCCTGAGCACCGGCTACCACGGCCGCCGGGCCGTCTTCGAGATGCTCAACACCACCGAAGAATTCCGCGACACGATCCTGAAAGACCCCACCAGCGGCGCGATCGCCAAGGCCCTCGAAGGCACCAAGTTCCAAAAGCTCCAGCACAGCGCGTTCGAATTGGTGGCAGCGGGTGAAGTGGCCTTCGACGAAGCCGACCGGGCGGTGGGGCGGTGAAGTCATGACCGGTGACGAATGCCGCAAGGTCGCAGAAGCGTGGAAGCGGGACGAGGTCATCGACCTCTGGAGCGGTTTGAAGCAAGGAACGCAGATCACCGGCTGGCCAGAGGGTTGGACATTTCAATACCTGGTCATCCGCGCGTTTCAGCTCGAGGAGATGCACGTCCGTTGGCCGTACCGGGTAACGTATCCGCAAAAGTTTGGTACGATGGAGGAGCTTGACGGAGCCGTGTATTCGGACAACCGCCCGTTTTTAATAGAGAGTAAGGACTGGGCGAACCCAGCCGCGATTGGTGCACTGGCAAAGCTTCGGTTCCGCTTGGAGGCGCGGCCGCCTGGGACGATGGGGGTCGTGTTCAGCGCCATGGACTTCACCCTGCCGATGGAGATTTTCGCACAATTCGCCGTGCCGTTGAACGTTTTGCTTTGGGGGCGCGCCGATCTTGAGATCGCGTTGAACGAGCGCTCGATGAAGGCGGCGCTCGAACAGAAGCTTCATTACGCGATCGAAGAGGGTTTGCCGCTGTGGCCGCTGGGAGGTGTTACGTGACCCACATCGTTGTCGAAGGCGCGTTCGACGCCGATCTGATTCACAAGCTGCTCGTCGACTGCAAGGGCCGCTTCAGCATCGTCGTTGCTCACGGGAAAAACGCGGCCCGTCCGATCGCGCGCAAGATACTCCTGCAGCGGCGCGAGCCCACCGCGCTGATCGTCGACGCCGACACCACCGAGCCGCAGGAGGTGCGTCAGCAAGTGCGCGAACTCCACGATTATTTCGGCGCCGCGGCCGATAAGGTTGGGTTGACGGTAATCGCCATGGTGCCGGAGATGGAGGTCATTTTCTTCGATCGCCCGACCGCGCTGGCGAACCATGCCGGCCGTCCGCTCGATCCGGCATTGGTGGCCGCCGGGCGCGTCGCCCCGAAGGCGGTCCTCGATCAAGTGCTTCGCAATTCCCCCGACCACGACCGGACGGGGTTCATCGGGCGCCTGACCGGCGCCGAGCTCGTCGACCTCGCCTCGCATCCGCAGGTTCAAGAGCTGAGACGTTTCGTGGCAGGGTTGCCGGCCGCCCGCACCGCCGGCTAATCCTCGTCCTTGGACCGCGCATCGTTCCCATGGACCGCACGGCACATTCCGTGGCGTGCGCGGCGCGAGCAACGGTTTCCGGGGAGTGCGCTTTGGAGCGCACGCGGCGGTTCCGGATGGCGGGCAACCCTCGTTATGCTTTTCCGTTTCACCCCTTCATTTTTCATTCACGGAACAAGTCGCTAACATCCCGCGTCAGAGACACGCGTGGCGATTTCGACGAAATGCATAGCTTGCGGGAAGCGGTACCAGGCGCCGGACCATATGGCGGGGCGGAAGGTGCGCTGCAAGCATTGCGGGACGACGTTTGCGCTGCCTGCGGGCTCGGCGCCGCATGACTCGATGACGCCGATCGACTCGCTGGAGGAGATTCCCGCGGCCAGCGGGACGCCGGTGGTGATGCTGGAGCCGTCGGGGCCGGCGCCGGCGGCGCGCTCGCCGTTTGAGGATGATCCGTTCAACCAGCCGCCGCCGGATCCCGAGCAGGCATTCGAGCAGGGGTTTGAGGAATACGCGACGGCCAGGGGGAATACGCCGTTCGTCTTTCCGGGCAGCCGGCAGCTCGACCAGTGGCTGCCGCTGGGCATCGTCATCATCTGCGTGGCGTGGCTCGCGTATCAAACCTTATTCGCCAGCAGCGAGGAGGCCCAGTGGGTCGGGGCGGTGCGCTTGCTGGTCATCCTGCTGACGTATGCGGGGATCGTGTTTCCCGTCTGCCTGAAAGGCGCGCGGATGGCCGCGCTGAAGCTGAGGTATGAGCTGCCGACGGGGGCAGGGTTTCGGGCGTTCGCGACATTCCTGTTGCCCGTGACGCTCGGGTGCGTGCTGTGGCTGGCCAATGCGTCGGTGCCGCTTTTCATCCTGGGCACGATGCTGGGACTGGTGGTGGCGCTGCCTTGCATGTGGCTGCTGTTTCGGATCCGCCCGGATGATGCGCCGGTGTCGTTGGGATATGGGGCGGGGGCGTTCGGGATCGGCGTCTTAGGCTCGGTCATCGTGCTGGTGATCCTGAACCTGATCGTGGTGGGGGTGGTGCGGGCGGGGAAGACGCCTCATACATTGAAGATCAGCCCCTTCGGCCCCGGCTTCGCGTGGGATGCGCCGCCGGAGGTGAAGAAGACGAAGTCGACGTACGCCGCGGGCAAGCCGGCACGGGGCGAGCCGGTGGCGGCGACGACCGGAAAAACATTCGGCGAGGACGCCGCCGGGTCGGCCGTCACTCCACCGCCGCCGGCGACCCAGAGCACGGTGCTGACCACCCGGCCGGCCGAGGTGTTACCCCCGCCTCCGGTGGCGCCCACGGACCCCGAGCAGTTGAAGGTGGTCGAAGCGAAGCAGGCGAAGGCCGTGCCGACGGAGGACATCGATTCCACCACCCAGCCCACGACCGCTGCGGCGCCGCAGCAGTTCGAGCACGGCCCGATCGTCGCGGAGCTGCGGCCGAGATTGCGCGGGGAGATGGAGGCGATCGTCTTCCCGCTCATGCCCGGGTCGGCGATCTGCGTCGTCAAGAAAAGCGGCCGCCAGAACGAGGACGCGGTCGAGCTGTGGGATACGCGGGAGTGGCAGGCGACCAAGAGCGTCGTCTTCGCCAGGGTGCAGCAGGTGGAGGACTTTCAGATCGACTCGGCGGGGAGGTTCCTCGCGAGATTGGCCGATTTCCCGGCGTTTTCGACGCAGGTCTATTCGTACGATTCCGAGCGCCTGCTCAGCCCAAGCATCAAGATCGACCCCAAGGCATGGCCGCCGCGCCTCGCGGGGTTTATCGCGAAGGATCAGCTCTTGATCATGTTCCCGACCAGCACCCCGCCGGCGCTGGAGATCTGGGACGTGAACAAGGTGAAGCGGGTGCGCAGGATCGAAATCCCGGGCATGAAGCCGGAGCCCGGGAACTTCACGATCCATCCCAACGGCAAATGGCTGGCCCTCCTGGTCCGCGAAGACCTGAACGGCCTGCCGACCGGCCGGCTGGAGGTTTACGACCTGACGAAGGGCACGCTCGTCCGGCGGATCCCCATCGATGAACTCCAGTGGAACGGCGCGGTGAAACCCTGCGGCATCGGGTTCACGGAGGACGCCTCCCGGATCGCCACGCTCTTCGAGCACCAGGGGCAGGGATTGTTCCTCTGCTGGGGCCAGGGGAGCGACATCCCGATCTACCACCACGAATACCCCGGCGGGCTGGTGCCCGAAGGCATCAACGTCGCGAGTTTCGTCGAACCCTCGTTCGCACTGATGGACCAGGGCAACGCGTGGATCCTCGCCGGGGCCAGCGTCTTCGATTCCCGGACCGGCAGGCTGCTCGGCGACCTCGGGCTGAAAAACATTACCTCGCAGCGCGTGACCAGCCCGGATACGGTGTTCCTGACCCTGCAGAACGGAAACGAAACCACGCTGCTCGAAGCCCGGCTCGACATCACGCGCATGCGGCGTGAGGTGGGCACGAAGCGATAGAGAGACTTCACGGTACGCTCCACGGGGGAGTTTGCGGCGATGCCAGTCCCAGTCCAATGCGAGCAGTGCCAGGCGAAATACCTCATCGAGGATCGCTTCGCGGGCAAGCGCGCCAAGTGCAAACGATGCGGGCACTTGATGACGATCCCCCTCCCGCCGCCGACCGGGGGGATGAATGACGCCGCCGAAGACACCGACGGGTCGGGGATCGGGATGGCAACGCCAGGCGCGGGTTCCGGCACGTCATCGGAAGCGGTCACGAGCCAGCCGGGCCGGGAATGGCGTCCGCAGGATGTGGTGGTGGAGCGCGACGACGACGTGATGGAAATCGCGATGGCGGGGCCGACCACGCCGGCCCCGATTCGCGGAACCTCCGGGGCGCTGCCGTGGCTGCCGTCGCTCTTGCTGCTTTTGTTGGTGCTCGCACTGCTCGGCGGCGCCGCCCTGACGCAATCGCGGTTGAACGCGCTGCCGCCGGACAAGCTGGCGGCCTATGGCGCGCACCCGGAGATCAAGGTCTGGGCGGGGTCGCTGCTGTTCCTCGTCGGCTTCTTCATAGTCGTCGGCCCCCTCGCGCTCGGCGGCATCACCGCCGCGTCGAAGATCATGCGCTTCCCGCTGCCGCGAGGCAGCTACTTCCGCGCGTGCGGCCTGGCGGCGGTGCCGGTGCTGCTCGTCACGGTCGCGTCGATGCTGTTCCCCGATGAATCCGGAAGTCCGGTCGGCGCCGGCACGATCCTCGGCGCGGCGGTCCTCACGTTTTTCGCGACGCATTACGTCTTCGGCACCGATTGGGCTTCCACGGGCGCGTCCTTCATCGGCGTCGCGCTGCTCGCGGGAATCGGGTTCGTGATCACCGCGAACGTCACCCGCGCCGCCGGCGACGCGATGTTTCCGGCCAAGGCGGTCGAGGTCGCGACGAAGAAGAGCGCGTATGGGAATTCGTCCGCGCCGCCGCCGGATGGTTCGACGCAGGGGGTGCCGCCCGGGCCGACGTCCGCACCGTCGACGTCCGAGCTGCCAAGGCCGCGCGTCACAGCGCCGACCGAAGTGCCGACGAGCGTCCCGACCAACGAGCGGCCGCGAACGCCGATCAAGCCGCTGATCACGCTGCCGCCGGACGAGGACGACGGCGGGCTCGGGGGCACCGCGCCCGCGACCGCGCCCGCGACGCCCCGGCATGTCGTCGTGACCGGCGCGCGCGACCCGGCCGCCGCGAATGCCGGCGTGGAGGAAATTGTCGAGCACCTGCGCGCCTCGGCGGGGCCCGCGGTGATCAGCGCGACGCCGCTGCGGCTCGGCGCGGCAACGATCGCGATCGTGCGCCCGATCGGGCCATCGCAGGCGTTCGCGGTCGTCGAAGGCGGCGAGGCGGCCGGCGCGCACCGCGTCAAAATCTACTTCGGCGTGCCGGCAAAACCGGCGGGGACGATCGCCGTCTCGTACGATCCCGCCGAACCGACGCCGGCCTACGCGCTGTCACCCGACGGCAAGCGGCTCGCGCGGATCGCGGCGGTGCCGAAACCGTCGCTGCACGTCTATTCGGCCATCGACGGGCACGAGGTCGCGACGATGGACCTCGACGCGACACTTGGCGCCGGATCGCTTGTCGGTTTTCTCGGCCCCGAGCGCTGTCTGATTCATTGGCGGCGGGCCAATCAAAGCGGCCTGGAGGTCTGGGACCTTAAAACCAAACGCCAGAACCGGCGCGTCAACCTGCCCGAGCAAAACCCCAGCCCCGGCAATTACGCCGTCAGCCCCGACGCGCGGCAGTTCGCGACCGTCAATCGGTTCGGCGGCACGGCGCAGCTCGTGCTCACGAGCCTGTTCGACAACGCGGCGGCGAAACGGATGCCGATCGAATCGATCGACGAGCGCAGCTCGGCGACCCCCGCCGGCATCTCGTATTCGCCGGACGGCTCGAAGGTCGCCGCGCTGTTCTTCGCCGCCGACGGCCAGGCCCGCGTGATCGTATGGAACGCGAAGGGCGGGAAGCTCATTTCCGACAAGCCGGTGGACGGGACGATCGAGCCGCTGACGAAACTCGGCGCGCCCGAGGCCGCCGCGGGCGCCGGTGCAGGCGCAGGCGCCGCGGCCAACGCGAACGCTAACGCGCCGAAGCCTGCTTCTCTCACGTGGCTCAACTCCGGCGGTACGCTGCTGGTCGGCGGCACCGCGATCGTCGAGGCGAACACCGGTGAAGTGCTCGCCGACCTGTCATCCGCCGCCGGCAACGTCTTCGATGAATCCGCGATCAACGACCACACCGTCGAGCTGGCGTTCGCCCGCGAGGGCCAGGCGGCGGCGGTGGTCATTGTCACCCTGGACCCCGTGAAAATGCGGGCCGCCGCGGGCTCGAATTCCGCCGCGAAGCACAAATAGCGCCGTTTTCGCGCTCACACCCGCGCAAGACTCGCGCCGCGCTGGCTTACCCCGTCCGATTATTGATCCGACGCCAATCCTGCCGCCGAAACGATCTCCATGGCGATCACAGGCACCTCGGCGGCCGGCGGCACGATGGGCGCGTCCAAGTCGTCCTCGGCCAAGAAGAACTTCGACCTCAAGCCCGAAGATTTCATCAAGATGATGATCACGCAGCTCCAGAACCAGGACCCGATGGAGCCGGCGAAAAACCAGGAAATCCTCGCGCAGATGAGCCAGATCGGCCAGCTCCAGTCGGCGACCACGCTGCAGTCGAGCTTTCAGAGCATCGCGATGCAGAGCCAGATCGGCTCCGCCGCCGGCTTGATCGGCAAGAGCGTGCAGGGGCTCGACACGAACGACGACCCTGTCGACGGCGTCGTCAACTCCGTCAAGGTCGAGAAGGACGGCGTGAGCCTCGAACTCGATAACGGCAAGACCCTTGCGCTCGATCACGTGACGTCGATCGGCGGAACCGCTGCGGCGGCCGGTGGAGCGACGACCACGACGCCGCCGACGACCGGTGGGTAGGGGGCGAAATTGAACGTCGGTGTGCGGCAGCGGAGCTGTTCGCGGTGATTCACGTCGGTGCGGAGCGCATCGCGCAAGTTGGGCGATCTTTGTCCGCGGAGTATTCATGGCACTGACCAGCGCATTGTTCACGGGGCTTTCGGGGCTCGACGTCAACCAGGCACGCCTGAACGTCGTCGGCAACAACATCGCTAACGTGAACACGATCGCGTTCAAGAGCAGCCGCGCCCTGTTCAAGCCGCAGTTTTACGTGACCGACGCCGGCGGCACTCCGCCCGGCGCGGAGTTCGGCGGCACCAACCCGAGCCAGCGCGGCCTGGGCGCCGTTGTCGCGACCATCGAGAAGGATTTCTCGACCGGCTCGATCGAGCCGACCGGCAAGCCGACGGATCTCGCGCTCGACGGCACCGGCTTTTTCATCGTCGACGGCGCCAACGGCCAGAAGTTCACGCGCGACGGGTCATTCAACCTCAACTCGTCCAACCAACTCGTCACCAGCGGCGGCGAATTCGTGCAGGGATATGCTGCCGACGCCGACGGCAACATCCAGGTCGGCCAGCTCGACCGCATCTCGATCCCGCTCGGCACCACGACTACCGCCCGGGCGACCGAGAACGTGAAGCTCGAGGGCAACCTGAACGCGAACGGCGTCGTCGGCACCGGCGCGAGCGTGCTCTCGACGCAATTGATGACGACCGTCGGCGGGACCGTCCCGACCGGCGCCTCGCTGCTGACCGACCTGCGCGACACCGGGACCGGCACGGCACTGTTCAACAGTGGCGACGTGCTGAACGTCAACGGCGACAAAGGCGGCCGCTCGCTCGCGCAGGCGACGCTCACCGTCGGCCCGGCCACCACCGTCGCGGATCTGCAGACGTTCTTCGGCGGCGGTCTCGGCATCGACACGTCCGTGACCGCGCCCGGCGCACCGCCGCCGGGGGTGACGCTCGAAACCGACGCGACGGACCCCAACAGCGCGCGCCTGTTCGTCGTCGGCAATCCCGGCACCGAAAACGCCCTCGCGCTTTCCGGCAACGCCGTCTCGACTTCGTTCGGCGGTCAGCCGCTGATCTTCAGCGACAGCACCAATGCCGCCGGCTTTGCCAGCAATCCGACCGGCGAGAGCGTGCACACGAGCTATGTCGGGTATGACTCGCTCGGCACCCCGATGACCGTCGACATCACCGCGGTGCTCGAATCCAAGGCCGACACCGGCAACACCTGGCGCTTCTACGCCAGCAGCGGCGACTTTCCAGCACAGTGGGATCCGAAGCTTGGAATTCACGTGACTTGAAGTCGCGGC
>JADMIO011429235.1_pt1 | contig 67997 bp, 73 predicted proteins | sample 8958161 | NCBI WGS metagenome assembly JADMIO01 (sample SAMN16585339, study PRJNA669376) | soil metagenome | isolation source: Crop rotation soil | place: USA: Cullars Rotation, Alabama | collected 2011 | reverse complement strand
GCCGCGACTTCAAGTCACGTGAATTCCAAGCTTCGGATCCCACTGTGCTGGAAAGTGATGCGGGCGGCGGCGCCGGCGAGCTTCGCGCGCGGCAAGAAGGCGCTGGCGGCGCTGCTGGCGGCGACGGACGGTGCGTGGACGCGCCTGGCGGCCGATCTCGGCGATCCGGGGCTCTATATCAAGAGCGGGCAGTTCCTGGTGTGGGAAAGCACGGCGACGGCGGCGGCGGGCCTCAAGCACTGGCAGGCGGCGGATACCGGGACGGCGCGTTTCCGTGTCGCGACGGCGGAGGAACTGGCGCGGCTGGCCGCGTTGATGCGCGCGCGGCCGGCGGGCGCGATCCGGTTTGAAGGCACGGGGCAGATCGCTGATCCGACTCTGCTGGCGTTGGCGCTGGCGAACACCTTCGCAGGGCGCGGTGGTGTGCGGCGCTATGAGCGCGTCGAGGGTGTCGCAATCGATGAGGGCCGCGCGGCGGTGGTGCTGGACGGTGGCGCGCGGCTTGCGGGCGATCTGGTGCTGGTGGCGGCCGGGGTGCGCTCGGGCGAGGTGCTGCGCGGGACGGGCATCAAGGTGCCGCTGATCGCGGAGCGCGGCTATCACATCCAGGCGCCGACTTCCGATTGGCCGACGGACCTCGGACCCATCGTGTTCGAGGACCGCTCGCTGATCGTGACGCGGTTCCGCGATTCCGTGCGGGCGGCGAGCTTCCTCGAATTCGGGCGTGCCGATGCGCCGCCCGACCCGCGCAAATGGGAGCGCTTGCGCGCGCATATGCGCGAGCTGGGATTGCCGTTCGACCTACCGGGGAAACCGTGGATGGGTTGCCGGCCGACGCTGCCGGATTATCTGCCGGCGATCGGGCGCAGCGAACGCGCGCGCAACCTGCTCTATGCCTTCGGGCACCAGCATCTGGGGCTGACGCTGTCGGCGATCACGGGGGAGATGGTGGGCGCGATTGCGCGCGGGGTGGCGCCGCCGGTGGCGGTGGAGGCTTTTGCGGTGGAGCGGTTCAGTTGAACGCTCTCTACAACACTCGTTGTATTTTAGGGGATGAAAGCGGCGACGCCTTTGAACGGTTCGTCGAGGCTGTGCGACGGGTTCGTGAACCACTTGGCTCCCGTGTCCGTCATGTGGAAGTGGTCCTCCAGCCGGATGCCGAACGCGCCCGGGATCACGATCATCGGTTCGTTGGAGAAGCACATGCCGGTGGCGAGCGGGGTCTTGTCGCCGCGCACCAGGTTCGGGGCTTCGTGGATGTCGAGGCCGATGCCGTGGCCGGTGCGGTGCGGCAGGCCGGGCAGGCGATAATCGGGGCCGAGGCCGGCGCGCGCGATCACGGCGCGGGCCGCGGCGTCGACGCTTTCGCACGGCGCGCCGGGACGGGCGGCGGCGAAGGCGGCGGCCTGCGCTTCTTTTTCCAGCGCCCAGACCTCCCGCATGCGCCTGGTCGGTTCGCCGAAGACATAAGAGCGCGTGATGTCGGAATTGTAGCCGTCGAGATGGCAGCCGGTGTCGATCAGGACGGCGTCGTTTTCGGCGAGGGCGCGGTCGGTCTCGCCGCCATGCGGCAGCGCGGTGTCGGGGCCGAAGGAGACGATGCAGAAGGTGTTGCCGGAGCCGCCGAGGGCGCGATGCTCGCGGTCGATGAAGCGCATGACTTCGGAGGTGCGCACGCCGGGCTTGAGGCTGGCCCAAGCGCGGCGCTGGACTTCGAGCGTGATGTCCTTGGCGCGCTGCATCAGCGCGATCTCGGCCGGCGATTTGCAGCGGCGCAGCGCGTTGATCACGGGGCCGGCATTGGCGACGTGTCCGGCGCCGAACGCGGCAGCAAGACCAAGATAGGTGAAGTGCTGGACATGATCGTCAAGGCCGACCCGCGTACCAAACGCAAGCCGCGACGCGATCAGCGCGTAGGGGTTCTCTTCCTCTTCCCAGGTGTGGATGTCGCCGGGCAGGCCGATGATCTGCGAGACCTTCTCGCGCTCGAAGCCGGGGCAGATGTAGTCGATGGCGCCATTCGCGTGAATCAAGGCGCCGGTGAAGCGCTCCGATGGATGCCACGACATGCCGGTGAAGTAGCGCAGGCTGGCGGTCGGACCGATCAGCACGGCGGCGAGGCGCGCCGGTTCCATCGCGGCGCACAGCGCGGCGACACGGGCGCGACGCTCGGCGGCGGCAATCGGCGGCGGATTGGACATGCGGGACTCCCTGGGCTCGGTTGCCGCCCTTATACGATCATGATCAACTTGCTGGAAATGGGGGACAGATGATCGTCACATTCATGTTGGCGGCGCTGGGCGTGGTCGGCGTCGTGTTCATCGGCGGCGTGGTGCGCGCGGCGCTGCAGCGCGGACAATTGATGCCGAACCTGGAAGCGGTCGGGCTGGGCGCGGTGACCAATTTCTTCGACACGCTGGGCATCGGGTCCTTCGCGCCCACCACGGCCTGGCTGAAGCTGCGCGCGCTGGTGCCGGACCGCTATATCCCCGCGACGCTGAATGCCGGGCATTGCATCCCCACCATCGTGCAGGCGCTGATCTTCATCACGCTGGTGCAGGTCGATCCCATCCTGATGGTGGCGTGCATCGCGGCGGCGGTGGCGGGATCGTTCGTCGGGACGCTGGCGGTGCTGCGCGTCTCGGTGCGCGTGGTGCAGGGCACGGTGGGCGTGGCGCTGATCATCGCGGCGGCGCTTTATGCGCTGCAGAACCTCAACATGATGCCGAACAACGGCAACGCGCTGACGCTGATCCCGCTGTTCTTCGTGATCGCGGTCGCGGCGCACTTCGTGCTGGGCGCGCTGATGGCGTTCGGTATCGGGCTGTACGCGCCGTCCTTGATCATCCTGAGCCTGATGGGCCTCGACCCCAAGGCGGCGTTTCCGATCATGATGGGCGCCTGCGCCTTCCTGATGCCGGTGACGGGCCTGCGCTTCGTGCAGGACAAGGGCGTCGACATGCGGATCGTGCTCGGCCTGGCGCTGGGCGGCGCGCCCGCGGTGGTGCTGGCAGCGCGCATGGTGACGAACCTGCCGATCGTCGCGCTGCGCTGGGGCGTGGTGGTGGTCGTGCTGTATGCCGCGATCGTGCTGCTGCGCGCGGCGATGAAACCGGCGCCCGCCGAATTGCCCGTAACGGTCTGAGCTTTTCATGACGGAGAACCTCCATGCGCCGTGCCGTCCTCGCGCTTGCCGCGTTGTCGCTGATGTCCGCCGCTGACGCCGCCCCGCCCACGGCGAAGAGCGCCGACGCGCAGTTCCGCGCGCTCTACACCGCCGAGTGGACTTGGCGCGAGGAGCAGTTCGCCGACAATGAGGATGGCACCAAACCCTTGACCGACCATCTGCCGCGCGTCGACGCGGCGGCGCAGGCGGCAAGGCTGGCGCGCTGGGAAAAGACGATGGCGGCGCTGAACGCCCTGCCCTACGCGAAACTGTCGCCTGGCGAGCGCGAGAATTTCGACGTCTACAAGCCGCAGATCGCGACCTTGATCGCGGGGCAGAAATTCCGCGACTTCGAGATGCCGGTGAACTCGGACACCACGTTCTGGACCGACATCGGCTATACCGCACGGCGCGATTTCCGGCGATTGGCGGATTACGAGAACTGGATCCGCCAGATGCGCGACATCCCGCGCTATTTCCGCGAACAGACGGATGAGATGAAGGCCGGGCTGGCGCGCGGCTTCACGCCACCGCGCGTGACGCTGGAAGGCCGCGACGCCTCGCTGACCGCGGTGACGGAGGCGACGCCGGAGAATTCGCTGTTCTACACGCCGTTCAAGGAGATGCCGGGGATCGCGGCGGCCGACCAGGCGCGGCTGCGCGCCGAGGCCGTGACGGTGATCAAGGACCAAGTGCAGCCGGCCTATCGCGAGCTTCTCACTTTCATGCGCGACGTTTATGTGCCGGGCGCGCGCACCACGCTGGCGGCGGAAGCGATGCCGGACGGCAAGGCGTGGTACCGGGCGCAGATCCTGCAATACACCACGCTGGACAAATCGCCCGACGAGATCCACGCGCTGGGGCTGCGCGAGGTCGCGGATCTGCATGCCCAGATGGTGGCGGCGATGAAGGAGACCGGTTTTACCGGCGACTTCGCCGCGTTCCTGAAATTCCTGCGCAGCGATCCGCAGTTCTATGCGAAGACGCCGGACGAGCTGTTGATGCGCGCGGCGTGGATCGCCAAGAAGTTCGACGGCAAGGCCGGGCTTTATTTCGGAATGCTGCCGCGCTCGCGCTTCGCCATCGTGAAGGTGCCGGACGACATGGCGCCGTTCTACACCTCGGGACGCGGCGGGCCGGGGCAGTATCTGCTCAACACCTACAAGCTGGAGACGCGGCCGCTCTACAATCTCGTCGCGCTGACGCTGCATGAGAGCGCGCCGGGGCATGCGTTCCAGATGCCGCTGGCGATGGAGCGCAAGGACATGCCGGCGTTCCGCCGCTACACCTATATCTCCGCGTTCGGCGAGGGCTGGGCGCTGTATTGCGAGAAGCTGGGGCTGGAGATGGGGATGTACGAGACGCCCTATGACCGCTTCGGCATGCTGGGCTATCAGATCTGGCGCGCGACGCGCCTGGTGGTCGATACCGGCATCCATTCCAAGGGTTGGACCCGAGCGCAGGCGATCCAATACATGTTCGAGAACACCGCGCTGCCGGAGCATGAGATCGAGACCGAGGTCGACCGCTACATCGCGTGGCCGGGACAGGCGCTGTCTTATTATCTCGGCGAGATCGCGATCTGGGAGGGGCGGCACAAGGCGGAAGCCGCGCTGGGATCGAAGTTCAACATCCGCGCGTTCCATGACACCGTGCTGGCGTTGGGTTCGGTGCCGCTGCCGGTATTGCAGGCGCGGATCGACCGCTTCATCAAGGACGGCGGCAAGGGCCCCTACCCCGACCTCGAATAGTCACGGACAACATGACGGAAAAGACAGACCCGCGCGCCGGAAAGCCCGTCACCGCGGATATGCTGGTCGACGTGCCGCGCCTGCTCGCCGCTTATGCCGGCGAGAAGCCCGATCCCAAGGTCGCGGCGGAGCGCGTGTCGTTCGGGACGTCGGGACATCGCGGCTCGGCGCTGACGCGCTCGTTCAACGAGGACCATATCCTGGCGGTGAGCCAAGCGATCTGCCTCTACCGGCGGGCGCAGGGGACCGACGGGCCGTTGTTCATCGGCGCGGATACGCATGCGCTGTCGGCGCCGGCGCTGCGGAGTGCTTTGGAAGTGCTGCTGGCGAACGATGTCGTCGTGATGCGCGATGCGAGCAATGGCTATACGCCGACGCCGGCGGTGTCGCATGCGATCCTGACGCATAATCGGGGGCGCGCGAGCGGGCTGGCGGACGGGATCGTGATCACGCCGTCGCACAATCCGCCGGAGGATGGCGGCTTCAAATACAATCCACCGCATGGCGGGCCGGCCGACACCGACGCGACGGGCTGGATCGAGAAGACCGCGAACGAATTCCTCGAGAACAAGCTGGCCGGCGTGAAGCGCGGCGCCGGGCGCGGGGCGCGGCCTTACGAGTTCGTCGAGCATTACGTCACCGATCTTGTTCATGTCGTGGACATGGACGTGATCCGCAGCGCGGGCGTGCGGATCGGGATCGATCCCTTGGGCGGCGCGGCGGTGCATTACTGGGCGCCATTGATCGAGCGCTATGGCCTGAACGCGACGGTGACCAATGAGACGGTCGATCCGACCTTCGCGTTCATGACCGCCGACTGGGACGGGAAGATCCGGATGGATTGCTCCTCGCCCTATGCGATGACGCGCCTGATCGCGCTGAAGGACAAGTTCGACGTCGCCTTCGCCAACGACACCGACGCGGACCGCCATGGCATCGTCTGCCGCTCGGCGGGGTTGATGGACCCCAACCGCTATCTCGCGGCGGCGATCTCCTATCTGTTCGCGAACCGCACCGGCTGGCGCGGCGACGCGGGGATCGGCAAGACGGTGGTGAGCAGCGGGATGATCGACCGCGTGGCGCGCGATCTTAAGCGCAAGCTGGTCGAGGTGCCGGTCGGGTTCAAATGGTTCGTCGACGGCTTGCATGACGGCAGCCTCGGCTTCGGCGGCGAGGAGAGCGCGGGCGCGTCGTTCCTGCGCCGCGACGGCACGGTGTGGACGACCGACAAGGACGGCTTGATCATGGGCCTGCTCGCGGCGGAGATGACGGCGCGGACGGGGCGCGATCCGGGGGAATTGTACGCACAGATCGCCGGGCGGCTCGGGCAATCGACCTATCAGCGCATCGACGCGCCGGCGACCAAGGCGCAGAAGGCGAAGCTGAAGACGCTGAGGCCGGACGATGTCGCGGCCACGACGCTGGCGGGCGACGCGATCACCGCGAAGCTGAGCGAGGCGCCGGGCAACGGCGCCGCCATCGGGGGGATCAAGGTCACGAGCGACCAAGGCTGGTTCGCGGCGCGGCCGTCGGGGACGGAGGACGTGTACAAGATCTACGCCGAGAGCTTCCGCGGGGCGGAGCATCTGAAGCGGATACAGGATGAAGCGCGGGATGTTGTGGCGGCGGCACTCAAGTGAGATTTTGCACGCGGAGACGCGCAGGTGCAGAGATTTGGCTCGGCTCCACGTTCTCCGCGTGAGTCGAGCCGGGACTCGACGAGATTCATTCGCCTAAACACCATCGTCATCGCCGGGCTTGTCCCGGCGATCCATGAACACCCATGAAGCAGTTGTGATCCTGGATGGCCGGCACGAGGCCGGCCATGACGAAGTTGGAAGAGCCGATGACAGACAGGCCCAAAACCCGTGCGATAGCTCTCACTCCCCCCAATCCAGCTCCGCCAGATACAGCCCGCCGGTGCCCCAGCCGCAACTGGTGATCAGCCATTTGTCGTTGGGCAGCGCGACGATCTCGGCGGCGTGGGCTTTGATGTGGCCGATGCGGTCCTGTTCGCGCCAGGCGAAGGGCGTGTCGCCGACATAAACGGCGGTGTCGAGATAGGGCGTGTTGGTGCAGACGAAGAGATAGAATTTGCCGCCCCGCGCGACGACGAAGGGGGATTCGGTGGGACCGCCGCCGGTGCCGATAACCGACGAGCAGAAGACCTCGCGCTTGTTCGACCAGTGGACGAGATCGGTGCTCTCGAGCATCGCGACGGTGTGATGGCCGCCGGCCGGCGCGCTGGTGGCGGTGTAGTACAGCAGCCAGCGATCGCCGTGCCGCAGCACCATCGGATCGCGCGCTTCATAGCCGTCGACCAGCATCGGGTTGGCGGGATGGCGCGCGAAGCTGAAGAGATCGCGCGAGGTCGCGAGCTGGATACGGTAGCTGCGCGGCGTGAGGCCGCCGCCGCAATAGTAGAGCCAGTAACGGCCGTCGTGATGGATCGCGTGCGGCGCCCAGACATGCGCTTCACCCTGCCCCGCATCGTAGGGCAGCACCGGCGGGCGGCGCGTCCAGGGACCGAACGGATCGGGCGCGGTGGCGTGGGCGAAGAATTTCTCGTCGAAGGGCTGGGCGGGCTCGCGGTGCGTGATGCCGATCATGTGCCACAGGCCGGCTTCATCGCGGATCAGCGTATGGTCGTTTATGTACCAGGGCTCGGCGGCGCTCGGCGAGGGATCGTAGATCTTGCGGAAGCGGCCGGCGGTGACGGTCATTGCAGCTCGGCACGCCACTTCGCGGCATCTTGGTCTTTGGGATCGCGTTTCAGCGCGGCATCGAGATCGGCGATCGCTTCGGCGCGCTTACCCAGCTTGCCATAGGCGCGGCCGCGCTCGGCCAGCGTGCGGACGTCGCCCGGCCGCTCCACCAGCACCGCGGTGAAATCCGCGACGGCGGCGGCGTAGCGACCGTCATAGAATTCCGCGACGCCCCGCTCCCACAAGAGGTCGGTGTGCGATTCCTTGAACTGCGGCGCGGCGGAAAGCTCCGGCTCCATTGCGGCGAGCGCGCGGTCATAGTCGGCGATCGCGCCGTCGAATTGGGAGAGCTGGGACTGCGCCGCGGCGCGCACATGCAGGATGCCGGAGCGCAGCAGGCCGGGAACGTTCGGTTCGAGCAAGGCCTGGTCGCAGATCGCGATCGTCTTCGCCATGTCGCCGGCGCGGTAGGTGTCGTTGGCCTGGTTGTAGAGCGCCATGCCGGGCACGTCCGCGGCAGTGGCGGCGAGCGGCGTCAGCAGCAACAAGGCGAGAATGGCGGCGCGCAGTCTCATGGTGTCCCCCTCGAGGTCCGCGATCTTAGGCCGACGCCAACGCTAGGCAAGCGCGCGGCGGCGCCCTAGGCTTAGGCAAACGCCATTGGAGGGAAGCATGCCGCGTTCGAACGATTACATCGGCGCCACCGGGATCGGGGTCAGCGACCTCAAGCGCTCGGCGCAGTTCTACAAGGAGGCGCTGGGCATGACGCAGACCATGACGTTCAAGCTCGACTACATGGACGAGATCGTTCTGAACCACGAAGGGCGCAACGCGATCGTGCTGATGCATTGGACCGACGGCTCGGCGCGCAACTACAAGGACGTGCCGGTGAAGCTGGTGTTCTACGTCTCCGACCCGAAGGCGGTGGCGGCGCGCATCCGCGCCTTCGGCTGCGAAATCACGCGCGAGCCGGCGCCGATCCCGACGCTGAACGGCGCGGTGGTGGGGCTGGCGAAGGATCCCGACGGCTATGTCGTCGAATTGCTGCAGGCGCCGGCGCCGAAGGCGGCGTAGCTAGCCCTTGGTCGCGGCGCCGTCGGGCACGTTCTTGCCGGGCTCGGGGCGGACCATCTTCAGATTGCCCTTCTGCGGATCGACGGCTTTGGGCTCGGCGCCGGCGAGGCGCTCGTCGATGTCGGTGATGGTGCCGCGCGGGGCATAGATGTCGTCGCGCAGATCGTGCGGTTTCGGCTTGGTCGCCATGGTCATCTCCCGTGTTCCATCAGGAAACGGGGCGGCAGCGGGATCGTTGCGTCCTCAGCCGGTGGGAACCAAGCCTCGGCGGTAGCGGCGCAGGCCGAACTGGAAAACCAGCACCGCTATCGCTGCATAGACCAGCGCGGATCCCGCCACGATGGCCAGCGACGGTGGTGACGGCGCGCGCAGGAACGCGACCGGCATCAGCACGACGAAGCCGGCGGGCAGCAGCGAATAAGCGACGATCTTGGTCGCGCCGGTGTAGATGTTGCCCGGATAGCTCGAGAACAGCAGCATGAAGTCGGTAAGATCGCGCGCGAAACTGCGGGCGCCGCCGAACCAGAAGGCGAGCCCGGCATAAGCGACGGCGGAGGAGACATAGACCGTGGTGCCGCTCGCCACGCACAGCAGGACCAGCGGCACGTCGCTCCAGCCAAGGCCGGCGAAGGTGAACAGCATCCAGATGCCCATGACGAGGTCGCCCCAGGCGGTCGGGATGCTTTCGCGGGCGAGCAGACGCGGCAACACGGTCTTGGGCTGGGTCAGGAGCGCGTCGATCTCGCCGCGCAGGATCGTCGCCGCCATGTCGCGATAACCGCCGAAGAAGATGCCGCTGAGCGCGACGACGCACATCGTGAGGCCGATCAGCAGCGCGACGTCGGAGAGCCCCCAGCCGCCGACGCGGCGGAAGCCGGCGAAGAACATGTACCAGAGGATCAGGAAGAAGACGTCGTTCACCACCATCCCGACCGACTGCAGGATGAAATTGGTGCGGTCCATCAGCGAGGTGCGGATCGCGGCACGGACGTTGGCGGCGTAAGTCGCGACGAAGTTCATCACAAGCCCTCCCGCAGAACCTTGCGCAGGCCGGCGCGCCAGACGAGCGCGGTCAGACCCGACAGCACGACGATCCAGACGAGCTGCAGCACCAGCGCCTCGGCGAAGCCGGCGGCGGACGGTTCGAGCAACTGGCGGCCGGGAAGGAACAAATAGGTCGGGAACGGCGTCGCCATGGCTAGACGATAGAACCACGCCGGATACAGGCTGATCGGCGCGAACAGGCCGCCGAGCAGGAAGATCGATTTCTGCATGATGAGATAAGGCGGCAGGACGCGGCGGACCCAGAAGGCGGCGAGGCCTGTCAGCGTCAGCAGCAGCACGCCGACGACGATGGCGAACGCGCCAAGGACGGCGAGATAGGCGAAGGCGATGGCCGGCGGCGCGGCGCGGCCCGAGAGCAGCAGTGCGACGAGCGCGAAGGCGCCGAGCGCGAGGTAACGGCCGAAGGAGTCGCCGAGCGTGTCGGCGATCTTCTGCAGCAGATAAGGCTTGGGGCGCAGCAGATGCGGCTCCAGCGCGCCGAGGCGGATGTCGTCCTCCAGGCGCAGATGGATGGCGGCGGTGGAGAAGGTGATCCATTCGGTGGCGCCGACATAGAGCGTGAGGCCGCCGGGCGGCAAGGCGGAGGCCAACGTGCCGGCAAGACGCTGCGCCGCGACCGCGTCCCACAGCGCCGACAAGACCGCCATCGCGACGAGATAGAAGCCGATGCGGCCGAGCAGCACCGGCCAATTGGCGAAGCTGCGCCGCACGCCCAAGGTGAAGGCGCTGAACGCGGCCGACAGGGCGCCGGGGATTTCAGCGCTGAGGGTTGGCGTCATAGATGGCACGGACCACCTCCTCCATCGGCGGGTCTTCGATGGTGATATCCTCGATCCCGCCGAGCGCCAGCGCCGCCTGCACCACGGCGTCGACGCGGGTGGTGCGGGTGTCGACTTCGAAGACGGAGAGATGCGGCTCCGACGCGCGGCGGGTGACGCCGGGCAGATCGAGCGCGATGGTGGGCGCGGCGGAGCGCAGGCTGACGAGGCGATGACCGAGGAACCGGCGGCGCAATTCGCCGGTCGGCTGGTCGACCACGATGCGCCCCTCGTTGATGACGATGACGCGGTCGCAGACGAGCTCGATATCGCGGGTGTCGTGCGAGGTCAGGACAACGGTCTGGCCCTCGGCGCCGGCATGCTCGCGGATGAAATCGCGGATCGCGGCTTTCGCCGTGATGTCGAGGCCGATGGTCGGCTCGTCGAGGAAAAGCAAGGTCGGCGCGTGCAGCAGACTGGCGACGATCTCGCAGCGCATGCGCTGGCCGAGCGAGAGGCGCTGCACCGGCTGGTCCAGCAGATTGCCGAGGCCGAAGCGCTCGACCAGCGCGCCCTGGCGGCGCGCGAAGGTGGCGGAGTCGACGTCGTAGATGCGGCGCAGGAGGGCGAAGGAGTCGCGCGCCGGAAGCTCGGCCCACAATTGCGAGCGCTGGCCGAACACCACGCCGATGCGGTAGGCGAGCGCGCGGCGCTGCTTCCACGGCACGAAATCGAGGACGCGGGCGGTGCCGCTGGACGGCTCGAGGATGCCGGAGAGCATCTTCAGCGTGGTCGATTTGCCGGCGCCGTTGGGGCCGATGATGGCGACGCGCTCGCGCGCCGCGATCTCGAACGAGATGCCGTCGACGGCCTCAATGGTGCGGATGTCGCGCGAGAAAAGCCCGGCTAGGCCGGCGCCGCGCCGGACATAGCGGTATTCCTTGCGGAGATTTTCGACGGAGACGACGGCCATGGCACGGAATCGGTTGCGAGGACGACAGAGCAGAGCATGCGCAGCGTGGCGCACATAGCTGGCATCGGCATCGCTGGTCCTCCGTTCTCGAATCTCACGGCGATCCTGACATGCGCCGCGCAGGGTGAGACCCCGCAAAAGCAAATGCTGGCTATGAGTTTGACGGAGGGTCGTGCGGCTTGGCGAGGGCGCTCAGGGAAACCGCGCCGCCGGTGGCGAGCGCCGTGGCCAGCAGCGAGAACGCTATCGCGTCCAGCATGCCAGACGGCGGCAGGAGCATGAGCGCGAAAGCGGCCACCGCGCCGGCGCCGATGGTCCAGCGGCTGGTGGCGATGTGGGTGCGGCGCGACCAAAGGTTCGCGGCCGGCAGGCGGAGCAGAAACGGGATCGCGAGCAGCACGGCGATGGGCGCGGCCTTTACGCCATCCCATTGGCGGGCGAAATTTTGGAACACCACGCCGGGAAGCCGCCAGTAGAGCGTTTCGAGCACAAGGAACCCGGCGAAGGCGGCGGCGAAAACGACAAAAAAATCGCGCGGCGCGGCGGTGGGCAGACGCCCGATGGCCCAAGCGGCGATGACGAGGGCGGCGAGAAGCTCCGCGACCGCGAGCGCGAAGTCCTGTTCGACGCCGCTGACGCCCCAGGGCACGGCGCGCCAATCGGCAGCCGGCGCGGCGAGCCACATCGCCAGCATGGCGAGGACGAGGCCGACGGTGGCGCGAATTCGCGGGCTCATCGCCTGGCGCCGATCCAGTCGGCGATCACAGGCCAGATCCGGGGCCCTTCGAGATCGCGCAGCAGCATGTGATAGCCGTGCTCGTAGACATGGACCTCTGCCTTGCTGCCCAGCGCGTTCACCACTGCTTCCGTGGGCGGGTTCGGGATCACTTGATCGTTCTTGCCGTAGAGCAGGAGGATCGGCGGCGTGGGCCCCAGATGCTCGGGCGCGTGACGTGCGTCGTCCATCAGGTTGACGAGGCCCCAGACCGCGTCGGCGCGCGTGTCCTTCTGCACCAGGGGGTCGCGGGAATAGGCGCGCAGCATGGGGATGTTGTCCGACGGCCAGATCTTCACCACGCCGCGTCCCGAGACATGCATCTGCGGCAACGTATGCGCGGTCAGCCATAGCGTGATGCGATAGAGCATCGGCATGTCGGAGCGCGACCACACGGCCGGCGCGACGAGGATAATGCCGTCGACCTTGGGCGCGTCGGGCGCGGCGAAGGCGGAGAGCACCACCGCGCCGCCCATGCTCTCGCCCAGCGCGAAGACGGGCGTATCCGGATAGCGAGCGCGTGCCGCGGCGACGGCATCGGCGAAATCGCGGCGCATGACATCGCCGCCGGCCCATAGGCCCGGATGCGCCGAGGCGCCGAAGCCGCGCTGATCGAAGGCGAGCGTCGCAATGCCGTGCTTGGCCCAATCCTCGGCGGGGAGCGCGATGAAATTGGAATAGTCGCCCATGCCGTGCAGCGCGACGATCACGGCCTTGGGGTGATCGGGCGTCCAGCTGCGGGTCGGCAGCTTCTCGCCGTCGCGGGTGAGGAGATAGGTGTCGGCGAAGGCCGGCGTGTCGTTCTCCAGGCCTTGCGGCATGAGGATGGGCACGCAGGCGGCGGTCAGGAAGAGAGCGCCCGCCGCACCGATTTGCGCAAATAGGGAACGAGCTCGCGTTCGAACCATGGATTCTTCTTCAGCCAGCCATTGTTGCGCCAGGAGGGATGCGGCATCGGCAGATAGCGTGGAGCATAATCGCGCCACGCCCTCACCGTCTCCGTCATATTGGATTTTGCCTTGTCGCCCAAATGCCAGGTCTGGGCGTAGGAGCCGACGAGCAGCGTGACGTCGAACGGCGGCAGCGCCTCCATCAGGCGGGCGCGCCAATGCTGGGCACAGATCTTCGGCGGCGGCAGGTCGCTGCCGTTCTCGTCATAGCCGGGGAAGCAGAACGCCATTCCGGTGAGCGCGACGCGCTTGTGATCGTAGAACTCGGCGCGGTCAACGCCCATCCAGTCGCGCAACCGGTCGCCGGAGGCGTCGTTGAAGGAGAGCCCGGTCTTGTGCACCCGCAGGCCCGGCGCCTGGCTGGCGATCAGGATGCGGGCGGTGGCGCTGACATGCAGGACGGGATGCGGATCGAGAATATCGGCACAAATGCGGCAGGCACGGATCTCGCGGACGAGCGCGGCGAGCTGGCGCGGGGTTGCGGTCACCTTAGGCGTTTCACCTCGAGCGAGAGCCCGAGGCTGGTCCAAGGCCGGTCAGTCGTCAGGACAGGGAGATTTCGTTGCATGGCCTCCGCAAGGCAAATCCGGTCCGCGAGTGAAACGCCGCGTGATTTGGTCAAACGCTCGAGTTCTCCGGCAGCTCGCGCAACATGTTGTTCGGTCGCGACAATGGTCAAACCAATCTCGGACAAGCGATCCAATAGCGGTTGCGGATCGACATTGTCGCGCCAAAACCTTTGCACGACCTCGGCGTAGTTTATTGCCGACATGATTCCGACAGCCAGATAGGGCGGCGCCAGGTCACCACCAACTTCGTTCCTGAGGAACGCAAGCGCCGCAGATGCATCGACTACGATTTGTCCGACCACGGCCATCTACTGTGAAAGAACGCCTCCACTTCGGCTGGGGTGACGGACCGTGCATCGATACGTACCTGCCACCCAAGCTTTTCTTCGAGAGAGATGACACCCTCTTCGAACAAGACATCGATCCGACTGTCCGCCACATGCGCCTCGCTTGTCAGCATTTTGGCGTTCGCAGGCTCGGGATGCTTGGCGTTCCAATCGAGGACATCCCGCAGGATGTCCTTGAGCGGACGCTTCGGCGCGTATCCTTGTGACAAATATTGACGCGCTTCCTCCTCCATCGACCGACCGTTTTTGGCCGCCTCGATCCGCATGCGATCGCGCACGTCATCAGCAAGGTTACGGACGGTGATTGTAGCCATTGAAGCAGGATAGTGGATGCTAGCAATGCTGTCAATGCTAGCACTGTACGATAACTCCTTGAATTAGTTCAATCTCCCCGCAACAACCCGCGCGCGATCACGATCTGCTGGATTTGGCTGGTGCCTTCGTAGAGGCGGAAGATGCGGACGTCGCGGTAGAAGCGTTCGATGCCGTAATCGGCGACATAACCGGCGCCGCCGAAGATCTGCACCGCCTTGTCGGCGACGCGGCCGACCATCTCGGAGGCGAAGTATTTGGCGCAGGCCGATTCCATCGTGACGCTTTCGCCGCGGTCGCGCTTGCGGGCGGCGTCGAGCACCATGCATCTGGCGGCGTAGGATTCGGTCTTGCAGTCGGCGAGCATGCCCTGGATGAGCTGGAACTCGGCGATCTTCTGACCGAACTGCTCGCGCTCGCGGGCGTAGTTCACGCTTTCCTGGATCAGGCGCTCGGAAACGCCGACGCAGACGCCGGAGATGTGCAGGCGGCCGCGGTCGAGCACCTGCATCGCGACCTTGAAGCCCTCGCCTTCGGCGCCGAGGCGCAGCGAGGCGGGCACGCGGACATTGTCGAAATTGATGTCGCAGATATGGGCGCCCTGCTGGCCCATCTTCTTCTCGGGCTTGCCCACCGAAATGCCGGGCAGGTTCGCGGGCACGATGAAGGCGGAGATGCCCCCTGCCCCCTTGCGCTCCGGATTGGAGCGCGCCATCAGCGTGAACATGCCGGCGCGGTTGGCGTTGGTGATGAAGCGCTTGGTGCCGTTGACGACGTAATGATCGCCGTCCGGAATCGCGGTGGTGCGCACCGAGGCCGCGTCGGAGCCGGCGCCGGGCTCGGTCAAGGCGAAGCTCGCGACGATCTCGCCGCTGGCGAGCTTGGGCAGCCATTCGTCCTTTTGCGCCTGGTTGCCGAACATCACGACGCCCTGGCTGCCGATGCCGACATTGGTGCCGATCACCGAGCGGAAGGCCGGCGAGGTGCGGCCGAGCTCCATCGCGACCAGCACTTCCTCCTCCATGGTGAGGCCGAGGCCGCCATATTCGGTGGGGATCGAGAGACCGAACAGGCCGAGCTCGCGCATCTCGGCGATGACGCTGTCGGGGACGCGGTCTTCCTCGGCGACCTTGGCTTCGATCGGCACGCATTTCTCGCGCACGAAGCGGCGCACGGTGTCGAGCAATTGCTCGCGGGTCTCGAGGTCGAGCGGCATGAGAGTCTCCTTCTGATACGGAGACTAATGCAAAGAGCTGTTTATCGAAAACAAAACAAAGCTTGTCATCCCCGGCGAGCCGCGAAACGGCTCGGGAAGGGGACCCAGGTGCCAACCACCGTGACGGTGTTTGCCACCTGGGTCCCCTTCCCCTCGCTGCGCTCGGCCGGGGATGACAGGTTTGTGGATGACGCGTCAGTCCGCCGCCTTGGGGACGTAGACGCTGACGATCAGGATGTGGTCGACGGTTTCGCCGTCGTCGCCGAGCGGCAGGAAGACGCTTTCGTAATAGACGAAGCGCGCATCGGCGACCTCGCGCCCGACCCAGCCGCGCACGGCATAGGGCGCGGCGCTGGTGCGGACCTGCTCGTAGAGCTTGTGCATCATGGTGCCGAATTCCGGCGCGGCGGCGGTGATCTGGCTGATGCGCAGATCGCGGAAGGCGAAGCCATAAGCCTGGACCTGGGCATCGCCGGTGATGCGGAATTCATAGTCCTTGCCGCCGTCCAGCGCCTTGACCAGCACGATGTTCTTCAGGATGCCGCGCATCTCGCGCGGCGCTAGATCGGCGCGGGCGGGAAGGCGGCGGGCGCCGCGCAGCATGCGCCAATAATTCGCGCCGGTGCGCACCACGGCGTCCTCGAGCGCGTCGAGCGTTACGACGTGTACGGACGATGATTCCGGCGCGCGTTGCGGCTGTGCTGACATGAGGTCCCCTCGGCCGGCCAAAATGGCCAAGAAAGCCTAAGATTTGGTGCAAGATCGTGGGTACACGGAGGAGTTGCGCGAACGCCGTCCATCAATCGGCCGCTTTGGGCACATAGACGCTGGCGATGAGGATGTGGTCGACGGTCTCGCCATCGTCGGCGAACGGGACCAGCAGGCTCTCGTAGTAAACAAAGCGCGCCTTCACCTCGCGCCCGACCCAGCCGCGGAAGGCGAGCGGCGCGGCGCTGGTGCGGACATGCTCGTAGAGATTGCGCATCTTGGCGCCATGCAGGGGGTTCGCCGCCTCGACCTGGCTGAGGCGCTTGTCGCGGAACTCCACGCCATAAGCCCAGACGAAGAGCTCGCCGACGACGCGGTATTCATAGTCGGCGCCGCCGTCGATCACGCGCAGGAGCACGACGTTGCGCAGAATGCCGCGCATGTCGCGCGGCGACAATTCGCTGCGCGCCGGCATGCGGCGGTCGCCCTTCAGCATGCGCCAATAGGCATAGGCGGTGCGGCCGGTGGCGTTGTCGATCTCGTCGGGCGCGATGACGCTGACGGTCGAATGCTCCGGGGCCGGCTGATGCTCGAAGGTCTGCGGCAGATTCATCGGGCCCCCAGGAACGCGGTCAGCGGTCGTAGCTGTCGCGCGGGGTATAGACCGAGAAATTCAGGACATGGTCGATGGTGGCATCGTCGGGGCCCATCGGCATGAACAGGCTCTCGCTGTAGATGAATTCCTTGGTCTTCTCGCCGCGCTCCATCCAGCCGCGGAAGGCATAGGGCTCGCGGCGGCGCACGGCGCGGTCGTAGAGGCTCTTGAGCACCGGACCGTAGCCCGGCGAGTATTTGTCGATGTCGCTGACCTTCAGGCCCTGCATGGTGAAGCCGTGGCTGATCACATGCGCGTCGCCGACGATACGGTATTCGTAGTCGGTGCCGCCCTCGATCAGGCGGATGAGGCAGAGATTGCGCAGCAGCGGCGCGAGATCGCGCGGCGCCATGTCCTGGCGGGCGGGATAGCGCCGCTCGCCGCGCAGGCGGTTCCAGTAGTCCAGTGCCTGGCGCAGGATCGGGCTCTCCATCGCATCCAGCGCAATCACGCTGGACGCGCTTTCGGGCACGCGCTTCGACAGGGAGATGATGTTCGACACGGGCGTTTTCTTGAATAGTCTGGTCATAGGCTGCGCCTTAGTGGTTAATGGAGTGCGAACAGCCTCAGCAAAACAGTCCGTGTGCGATGCAATTATCGGTTCTCGACCAGTCCCCGATCCGTAAAGACGGCAGCGCCGCGGACGCCGTGGCGGAAACGATCGCGCTGGCCAAGGCCTGCGACCGGCTGGGTTATCACCGCTATTGGCTGGCCGAACACCACAACAGCAACTCGTTCGCGGGCTCTTGCCCGGAGATACTGATCGGCCGCGTCGCACAGGAAACGCAACGCATACGGGTGGGTTCCGGCGGAGTGATGCTGACCCACTACAGCCCGCTGAAGATCGCCGAGCAGTTCCGCATGCTGGACGTGCTCAATCCGGGGCGGATCGATCTGGGGCTCGGGCGGGCGCCGGGCACGGACCAGATGACGATGCGGGCGCTGCAGGCGGGACCGCAGGCCTGGCCGATCGATGCGTTCCCGAGCCAGGTGCAATTGCTGCGGCAGTTCCTCGACGATTCATCGGGGCGCGCGGCGCTGCCGGACGATCATCCCTATCGCGGTATCCACGCGATGCCGCGGGCGCAGACTCCGGGACCGGAATTGTGGATGCTGGGCTCGGGCATTCATGGCGCGGTGTATGCGGCGGAGCTCGGCCTGCCGTTCAGCCATGCCTATTTCATCTCGAGCGACGGCAGCGAGGACGCGGTGGCGGAATATCGCGCGCGCTTCAAGCCGAGCGCGGTGCTGCGCGCGCCGCGCGTGTCGCTGGGCGTCGCGGCGCTGGTCGGCGAGACGCAAGCCGAAGCGGCGCGGCTCGCGGCGTCGCGCAATCTGTGGGTGGTGCGGCTTTTGAGCGGACGACCGATCCCCTTTCCGTCGCCGGAAGAAGCGCTGGCGCAGCCCTTGACGCCGCAGGAGGAGAAGCTGCTGGCGACGGTGGCGAAACGCTCGATCGTGGGGACCGGTGCGCAGGTGCGCGAGCGGCTGACGGCGCTGGCCGAGGCGCATGGCGCCGACGAGCTGGTGGTGGTGACGATCACGTATGATTATGCGTCGCGGCTGCGGTCCTATGAGCTGCTGGCGGACGCGTTCGGCCTCACGACCACAACGCGATGAGCACGAAGCAGATCGCGTATTCGACGACGTCGCCGACGTTGTGGCCGACGATCGGAGCGACGACGCTGCGCGATTTCTCGAACCAATAGGCGTAGAGCACGCCGAGCGCGAAGGCGTAGACCTGCTGGCCGGCGGCGGCCCAGGACGGGCGAGTGACGAAGCTGCCGATATGCGCCAGCGCGAAGATCGCGGCGACGAGGATGCCGGCCCAGCTCATGCTGTAGGCACCGAGGCGCAGCTTGCCGGGCATCATGGCGATCAGATAGCCGACGAGCAGCGAGCGGAAGAGAATTTCCTCCGTCGGTCCGACATAGACGCCCTCGAAGAAGGTCCAGCCGATGACGTTGTCGCGCGTGATGGGGAAGCCGAGGTCCATCGGATGGCGGGCGAGAAGGTCGGGGGCGTAGTCGACCACCGTCATCAGCACGCCGAAGAACACGCCCCAGAGGATGGCCGGCCGGATGTAGGTCTTCTCGGGTGGCCAGCGCAGGCCGGCGTCGAACGGCTGCAAGCGCTTGATGACGAAGATCGCGATCAGCGCGAGCAAGGTCTGGAACAGATGCTGCGAGTAGAGCCAGGGCAGAAGCGGGCCGTTGCCGGACGGCAAGACCGGTATGTGGCGATGCAGCAGCTCGGCGACGATCGCGCCGAGCTGCGGCAAGCCGAGGCCGAGCACGATGACGGCGAAGACGGCGGGGATAGCCCACAGGCGGGAGCGTGGAGCGGTGGCAGTCGTCATGCCGAGGAGGTTGGCGGATGAGCGGCGCGTCGTCTTGAACGAAATTGACCAGACCAAAACCTGTCATGGCCCGCCGGCGCGCGGGCCATGACAATCGGGAGGCTTCACGCCGGTGTCAGCAACCCGATCATCGCGCCCGACAGGCCGCTCGCCATGGTGCCGGAAACGATGGCGCGCATGGCCAATGGCACGATCTCGGACCGCCGCTCCGGGATCAGGGTGCCGAAGCCCGCGATCAGGATGCCGACGGAGGCGAAGTTCGCGAAGCCGCACAGGGCGTAGACCATGATCTGGGTGGCGCGCGGGTCGAGCGTGTTCGCCGGCAGGGTGGCGAGCTGCGAATAGGCGATGAACTCATTGAGGATCGTCTTGACGCCAAGCAGGCTGCCGGCCTGCACCGCCTCGTTCCACGGCACGCCGTAGAGCCACACCACCGGCGCGAACACCCAACCCAGGATGCGCTGGAGCGTCAGCGGCTCGCCCCACACCGGCGGGAAATGGCCGAGGATGGCGTTGACGATGGCGACAAGGGCCGTCGTGACAATCAGCATCGCGACGATCTGCAGGTAGATCTTCAGGCCGTCTTCGGTGCCGCGCGCCATCGCGTCCATCGTGGAGTGATATTTGTGCGCCTCGTCGGTCTGGCTGATGTCGGTGACGGCGTCGCCCGGCACCATGATGCAGGCGATGACGATGGCGGCGGGCAGCGACATCATCGAGGCGACGAGGATGTGGCCGAGCGCGCCGGGCAGCACATGCGCCAGCATGTTGGCGTAGACCACGAACACGGTGCCGGCGACGACCGCCAGGCCCGTCGTCATGAGGATGAAAAGCTCGGTGCGGCTGATCTTGGAAAGATAGGGGCGCACGACCAGCGAGCCCTCGATGTTGCCGAGGAACACGGTGGCCGCGGCGCCGAGGCCGACGGCGCCGCCGATGCCCAGCGTGCGGCGCAGCACGAAGGCCATGCCGCCGACGACGATCGGCAGAATGCGCCAGTACCACAGGATCGCCGACAGGGCCGAGATGATGATGACCAGCGGCAGGATCGCGAAGGCGAAATTGGTCAGGCGCGCGGGATCGACGACGCTGGGCGGGAAGGGCGAGGGGCCGCCGCCGATGAAGCCGTACACGAAGCCGGTGCCGGCGCGGGTCGCATCGGTCAACACGGTGACGACGCCGTTGAGGCCGAACAGGGCGTCGCGCGCCACCGGCACTTTCAGGAGCAGGATGGCGATGCCGGCCTGCAGCACGATGCCGACAATGGCGATGCGCCAGGGAAAGGCGCGGCGATTCTCGGAGAACACCCAGGCCAGCACCAGGATGACCAGGATTCCCAGCGCGGATTGCAGTTGCGGCAGCGAAAACGCCATGAACTCCCCCGAGGCCTATGCCCCGCCACTTTAAGGATATTCGGGACGGCGGAAAGCCGGGTCAGGGCTCGGCGGCGCGGTTCCGAGGTCCCAGATGGCCCAATCGCGCAACCGTCCACAGCATCACGACCACCAGGGTGCCGAACACAAGGCCGCCGCCGCCGAAGAGGATAGAGCTGAAGATGTTGGGATAGCCGTCGAGTACCGGCAATAGCGCGAAGGCGGCGCCAAGCGGAATACCGATTTGAATAAGGCCCAGGCCGACAGCGACGGCAAAACCGATCTGGGTCCAAAGCACCTGCCGCCGCTTGCGTGCCAGGAAGCGGGTGCGCAATGGCACCTCGAGCAGGAAGCCCAGCAGGAAGAAACCGAGGAAGACGAACATGCCCCGCGGCGGTCCGGCGTAGCGTCCGGCGAAGTATCCCGCGACAATGGCGGTTCCCAGGCAGATGTAGTGGATCAGCAGATAGCGCGGCAGCCATTCGCGCAATGTGTCCTGCGGCCACTGTTCGTCCTGCGCCGCTTTGAGCGTGCGGCTGCCGCGGCGAATGCCAAGCGTGGTCATGAAGGCTGCGATCGCGGCTGTGACGACGGCGATGGCGGCCAGGGTAGCGACCAGCCAACCGTCGCGGAATGCGACCATCGCCGCGAAGACCGAAAGCAGCCAGGAGAAATAGGCCAGCCATTGCCAGAGGAAGAGGCGCGCCGGGCCGATGCTCAACAGCCCGTCCAGGAGGCGCCGGTTGCGATCATCGGCGCTCATCCACTCGCCGGCGCCAAAGCGGACGGCAACGGCGTTGCTCAGGACCGGCACCAGGAAATGGGAGAAGAACACGGCCAGGGTACCGACAAGACTCGGACCCCGCGCGAGCAACCTGGAGAGCAACGCGACCATAGCCGGCACGGCGATGGTCAGCAGGCCCTCGGCCCGGCGCCAGCGCTTGGATTTCATCAGGACAAGCGGTTCGCTCATGCAGGTCTTCCCCTTGCGGCAACCTAGCAGGATGGGGCTGCGCCTCAAGCGGCGGGGCGTGCTAGAAGATGCGCCGCGCGGGCGGGGTGTCCGCCGGGGGCCTTATGTCGACGACCGAGATCATTGCCGCAATCCTGGGGCTGGCGAACATCGTGCTGCTCGTACGGCGCAGCATCTGGAACTACCCGTTCGGGCTGGCAATGGTGACGCTGTACGGCCTGGTGTTCCTGGAGGCGAAGCTTTATTCCGACGCGGCGCTGCAGATCTTCTTCTTCGCGGTGCAGGTCTATGGCTGGTGGAACTGGTACAGGGCGCGCGAAGGCGACGGCGCGGTCAAGGTCGAGGTCCTGGGCAACGGCGCGCGGCTGCTCTGGTGCGGCGTGATCGCGGCGGCGACCGTGGCCGAGGGCTGGTACCTGGCGCACTACACCCACGACGCCGCGCCCTGGATGGACGCCAACACGACCGCGATGAGCGTGGTGGCGCAATACCTGCTCTCGGTGCGCAAGATCGAGAACTGGGTGCTATGGATCGTCACCGACGTGGTGCAGATCGGGCTCTATTATTGGAAGGGGCTCTATCCGACGACGGCGCTCTATGCCGTGTTCCTGGTCCTGTCGATGGTCGGTTTGCGGGAGTGGTATCGGCACATGAAGGCGGCCGAAGCGGTGGCGGCATGAGGACGGTGTGCCTGCACGGGCCGGAATCGACCGGCAAGACGACATTGGCGACGGAGCTGGCGGAGCATTTCGGGACCGTCGCGGTGCCGGAATACGGCAGACTCTATTGCGAGATCTTCGGCAATGAATGCGATCTCGAAGATCTGCGCGCCATCCGGCGCGGCGACGAATTGCTGGTCGCGGCGGCGCGGCGCAAGGCCAAGAACGGCCTGCTGATCCTGGACACCGACGCGGTGATGACGGCGGTGTGGTCGGACGTGCTGCTCGGCGAGCGGACGCCCGATCTCGACCGCATCGACGATCCGGCCGACCTTTATCTGTTGTGCGACATAGACGTGCCGTTCGTCGCCGACGGCATCCGCTATTTTCCCGACCAGGCGACGCGCGCCAGGATGTTCGCGCAGACCCGCGCCGAGCTCGAGCGGCGCAAGCTCGACTTCGTCACCATCACCGGCTCGCGCTTCGTGCGGCTGAAGACGGCGGTCGATGCGATCCAGTCACGTTTTCCGGAGATCAAGGCGCCATGAGCGGTGTTGCCCCTGCCCGTCCCGGCGAGATCAAGGCGCTGGCCGGCGCCCGCGCCATCCCGCCGATGATCCTGGTGCTCTATCACTATTGCGAGGGCCATTCGTACCGCAACTTCAAGCCGTTCGATCTGCTGATCGGGCACGGCTATATGTGGGTCGAGTTCTTCTTCGCGCTGTCGGGCTTCATCCTGACCTATGTCTATGGCGCACGGGTGATCGAGTTCTTCAAGGGCCGCGCCTATCGCGATTTCCTCGTGGCGCGGCTGTCGCGGCTCTATCCGCTGCATCTCGCCATGCTGCTCTATATCCTGGTGATGATGTTGATCCTGAACGGCATCGCGCATGCCACCGGCGGGCAGTCGATCTATGAGGGGCATTATCACCCCGTCGTGACGTGGCAGACCTTCTTCGCGAATCTGTTTCTGGTGCAGGCGTGGAACATCTTTCCCTATCTGTCGTGGAACGGCGCGAGCTGGTTCGTCAGCGCCGAATTCCTGCTGTGCCTCTTGTTCCCGATCTATCTGGTGCTGTCGCGCGGCGGCTGGCTTTCCGCCATCGGATTGATCGCGGCGGGGATCGCGGGGCTGTGGTACCTCGCGGCGACGGGGCAGCACGGCCTCGACATCACGTTCCACAACGGCATCTTCCGCGGGATGAGCGCGTTCGCCGTCGGCGTCGGCATGTGCGTGCTCTACGGCAAGACCAAGGCGTTCGCCGATACGCTGCCGGAGATCGCCTTGTCGGCGGCGCAGGCGCTGGTGCTGCTGTGGATGGGCTACGGCATCTTCTTCAACGGCTGGTCGCACAATCCGCGCGATATCGTCACGGTCGTGCCGATGCTGTGGCTGGTCTATGTGCTGAGCTTCGACCGCGGCTTCGTCGCGCGCTTCCTGCAGATCGATTTCCTGCAGAAGCTCGGTGAGTGGTCGTTCGCGATCTATATCGGCCAGACCGCGTGGCTGCAGCTCATCCGCTTCGTCGAGAGCGCCTATCCGCCGGACGACACGCTGATCCTCGGCATCCGCTTCGCCGACTGGATCTGGTGGCCCGAGCCCTTCGCGCTGCTGGCGGTGTGCATCGGATGGGGCTGGTTCCTGTGCAAGGTCATCGAAATCCCCGCGAACCGCGCGTTACGGCAGTTTTTCGCACCGAAAAAGGCCGCCGCTTGACCTCAAAGCGGGGCTGCGCCATCACTGCCGCCCGCTATTGAAAAGGAGTTTCCCCCAATGACCATCGACTTCAAAGGCAAAGTCGCCATCGTCACCGGTGCCGGCGGCGGCCTGGGCAAGGAGCATGCGCTGGAGCTGGCGCGGCGCGGCGCCAAGGTGGTGGTCAACGATCTGGGCGGCGCGGTGGACGGCTCGGGCGGCAACTCGGCCGCGGCCGAAGCGGTCGTCAAGCAGATCACCGACGCGGGCGGCGAAGCGATCGCCAACGGCGCCTCGGTTGCCGACGACGCGGGCGTGCAGCATCTCGTGCAGCAGACGATGGACAAGTGGGGCCGGGTCGACATCCTGGTCGCCAACGCCGGCATCCTGCGCGACAAGAGCTTCTCCAAGATGGAGATGAAGGATTTCGACGCCGTGATGGCGGTGCACCTGATGGGCACGGTCAAGCCGTGCAAGGCGCTGTGGGAGATCTTCAAGAAGCAGCAATATGGCCGCATCGTGGTGACGACGTCGTCCACCGGCCTGTACGGCAATTTCGGCCAGACCAATTACGGCGCGGCGAAGCTGTCGCTGGTCGGCTTCATGAACACGCTGAAGCTGGAAGGCGCCAAGGACAACATCAAGGTCAACGCGATCTGCCCGGTGGCCGGCACGCGCATGACCGAGAACCTGATGCCGAAGAACGTGCTCGACATGCTGAAGCCGGAATACGTTACGCCGGCGGTGGTGTTCCTGTGCAGCGAGGAAGCGCCGACCGGCATGATCGCGACGGCGGCGGCCGGCGTGTTCGCCGCGGCGCAGCTGGTGGAGACCGACGGAGTCAATCTCGGTCACGCCGCGACCGCGGACGACGTGGCGGCGAACTGGTCCAAGATCGCCGATTTCACCAACGCCAAGCACTACAATCAGGGCGGCGAGCAGAGTCAGAAGTTCTTCGCCCGCATCCAGGACAAGCCGGTCGTCGGCTGATCCCGCACTTCGCGAAACGCGAACGGCCTCGCCCGCAAGGGCGAGGCCGTTTGCTTTTGCGCGTTCACCACCAGCGGTCGCCGGGCGCCTTCACGTAATGCTTCCAGACATAGCCCCACGGGATCACGATGGGGAAGATGATGCCCATGGCGCAGGCCTTGATGTTTTCGGCCATGTTGGCGTCGACCGTGCCGGCCTTCCACGCCGGATAGCCGAGCGCGATCAGCCAGGTCGCCTTCCAGATCATCTCCAGGAACAGCAGCGGCAGCACCTTGAGCGGATGGCGCAGGCCAATGGCCGCGACGGCCGACACGGCAGCCAGCATGCAAACGGCGACGCCGTGCATGAGCGGCCATGGCCGGTGATGGAAGAGGAGCGGCCACATCTGCGAGCCCATGAAGAAGGCTATCGCCAGATAGGTGGCGCGCAGCATGTAGAGACGCAGCAGGGAGACTTCGGAGTGCACCGGCGCGGCAAAGCCCGGCATGGCGTCGGTGGCGAGGGACATGGGTGTTCTCCTTCTCGAGATTCAAGCGGCAGCGGCGGCTTGCGCCTGCCACTTGGTGGAATTGACGCCGGCCAGCAGCAGCCAGAGCGTCAGCGTGCCCTCGCCGACGAGGCAGGGCAGCAGCAGAGCAAGCGAGGAAAGCTGCGGCGCCAGGAAGCCCAGCATGGCGTTGGTGAAGTAGCAGGCGCCGGCGATCATCATCAGCCCGCCGATGAGGCGCGGCATGAATCGGGCGCGCAGGATCAGCGAGCCGATGCTGACACCGAAGCCGCCGAAGAAGGCGAGCGCGATGTTGTAGCCGTCGCCTTGCAGGCGCAGGCAGAAATAGGCGAGCGCCTGGCGCTGCGCTTCGCCGAGCGCGGCAAGGGCGTCGGCGCGCTGCAGGATCAGGAGCGGCGCGAGGTGGAACAGCAGCACGGCGGCCTGGATCGCGCTGCCGGCGAGGCTGAAGAACACGACGAGCTGCGCCATGCGGCGGTCGACGATGCGGAAGAGATCGTAGAACAACACCGCAAGCACGACATTGCACAGGAGCGGTATCAGATCGGCGACAAAGCCGAGGCGCCAGAGAAACGGGTTACCCAGGATGTTCGCCGCCGTTGCCGCCGCGTCGCCCGGCACGGTGAAGCGCTGGCGCACATAGGCGTCGGCGAAGGCGCCGCCGAGAATGACGACGAGATAGAGCAGCCCGGCGAGTCTCGCCTGGACGCGCGGCGAAGACGGGGTCATCCGACCTCCTTCAGGACTTTTTCGATTCCGGCGAGACGCGTCTTGATGTCGGCGAGCGACGCGGCGGCCTCGGCCTGCGCCGCCGACGCGCTCTGCGCCAATTCGCGATAGGCGTTCTCCGCCAGGATGCGGGTCTGCGCCTGGCGCATCTGGGCGATGTACTTCATGCCGAAGACGAGAATGATCGTCCCGAACATGACGGCGAGCGTCGTGAGATAAATGGCTGCGTTCATGGCGTGTGCCTTTCAGTCGGATTTGGTGGTGAGGGACTTGGCGGCCTTGACGATGGCCGTGGGCGAAAGCTCGTAGGCGAAGTCGGCGACTTCGAAATAGTTCAGCGCCTTGCCGTCGGCGGAGATCTCCAGCTGGGAAGTGACGAGGCCGGCCTCCTCCAGCTTCTGCAGGTGCAGATGGAGCAAGGGACGGCTGATCCCGACCTCGCGCGCGAGCTGGCTGACATAATTGCGCCCCTCCGCCTTCAGCGCCGCGACGATCCTGAGGCGATGCGGGCTGGCGAGCGCGGTCAGCGCGGCAAGCAATTGGTCTCCGGTAAGGGCCAAGGTCAGCTCCAACAGTCACGTGTAAGATATTTCTTACACGTGACGTTTCAAGGGGCGATCAGAATTTTTTTGAGGCCGCGAGGCGGGCCGCCTGGGCGGCAAAAGCCAGCGCGCTGGCGGTCAAAAGCGCGGCGAACACGCCGAAAAGGCCAAGGTGGCGGCTCTCGGCCAGGTAAAAGGCGAGCGGCGGGGCGACCAGGACGAACGGCACCAGGCGCAGCAGGGTGGGCAGCCAGTTGTCGCCATGGGCGCGCAGCAGGGAGTCGGTGGCGGCCTGTGCGCCGTCGGGGATCATCAGCAGGCCGACCAGCAGCATGACGCCGGCGAGCGCCGCGACGGTGGCGGGATCGGCGGTGAAGAGATGGGCGACGGGCACGGCGAAGACGGTCAAGAGCGCGCCGCACAGCGCCATGCTGGCAACGATGACGGCGACGGCGATCCAGCCGAGGCGGCCGGCGTCGCGCGTCGTGCCGCGGCCGATGGCGTCGGAGACCAGAACCGTACCGGCGGTGGCATAGCCCTGCGCGATCATGCCGATCAGCGTGACGAGGCCGCCGGTGGCAATGCCGAAGGCGGCAACGGCGGAGGGGCTGCCGCGCGCCGCGATCACGCCGAGCACGGCGAAGGCACCCGCTTCCACGCCGGCACTGAGGGCGGCGGCGATACCGATGCGCAGCAGCGCGGCATAGCGCGTGGCGGCGGCGCGGGCGCGATAGGGCTTCAGCGCGGGCGATGCGAGGATGTAGAGCGCGAGGACGCCAAACAGAAAGAGCCGCGAGAGCACGGTCGACCAGGCCGAGCCGATAGCGCCGTAGCGCATCACCAGCGCGAGATTGAGGACGAGGTTGAGGATGTTGGCTAGCCACATGGTGATGGCGCCGGGCAATGGACGCTGGAGGGCTTCGAGGAAATTCGTGCAAGCTTGCGCCGCGAGCATCAGCGGGACCGAGAGGCCGAGGATGACGGCGAAGCTGGCGGCCGGGGCGATCAGGCTCTCCGGCAAACCGAACGCGGTGTAGAGCGGTACGGTCGCGGTGCTTACGACCGCCAGGATCAGCAGGCCGGCGACCACCGCGATCACGAGGCCCTTGCGCCACGCCGCGCCGGCGGCGCCAAGGTCCCCTGCCCCCACGGCGCGGGCCGCCAGCACCTGCACGCCGAGCAGGAGGCCGAAGCCGCCCAGCAGCGCCGGGCCGTTCAGCGTCCAGCCGAGATTGAGCGCGGCGAACTGCATCGGTGCGAGCTGGCCGACGACGATCGTGTCGGTGATGCCCATGACGATGCCGCCAAGGCGCCCGAGCGCGACGGGCACCGCCAGCCGCGTCAAGCGCCAGAGCAGGCTCGCCATCGCCGTCAGCCCTTGCGCCCGAGCGCGCGGCGCAGGCGGTTCGAGAGCCGCGGACGCGGCTTGGTCTCCTCGTCGAAGCGCAGCGCGGCTTCGAGGACCTCGTCGCCATCGAGCTTGCGCACGGTGAGGATGCAATTGGCGAGCGGCAGCTGATCGCCGATGTCGGGCGCCTGGTCGAAGCGCTCGGCGAAGAGCTGGGCGATGCTGAGCTCGGCATCGACGCCGGTGAGCGTCAGGTCGTACATCGCGGCGAGCGCGCCGAGCTTGGTGCTGCCGTGAATCTCGAACTCGGCATCGCTGTCGGCGACGCCGGTGGCCTCGGCGAGCGGCGCGAAGAGATTGTCGAGGCGCGCGACGCGCAAGGCGGGCGCGAGGAAATAGGCGTAGTCGCCGCTGCGCAGCTTGCCGGCTTCCGACGGCTCCAGGATCAGCTTGTTGCGCACGACCAGCGCGGCGCGCGCCCAATAGGGCAAGGCGGCGACGTTGAGGGCGCGGCTGTCGGGCAGGATGGGATAGCCGACCATCTCGACATCTGTCTGGCCGGGCAGATCGATCTCGATGCGCTGCACCGCCTGGGTGCGGCGCGGCACGATCTGGCCGAGGCGGCCGGCGACCCACTTCGTCGTCCAGCCCTGCAGGATCAGCGACACCAGCACGACGAAGAAGGCGGCGTCGAAATAGAGCGTGGCGCGCGGCAGGCCCGCCAGCGTCGGGATGGCGGCGAGGAAGATGGAGACGGCGCCGCGCAGGCCCACCCAGCTCACGAAGGTCTTCTCGCGCCAATCGAAGCCGAAAAATTGCAAGCTGGCCCAGGTCGCGATGGGGCGGGCGACGAAGATGAGAAACAGCGAGAGGCCGAGCGCGGGCAGCGCCATGTCGAGCAGGCGATGCGGCGTCGCCAGCAGTCCGAGCACGAGGAACATCACGATCTGGGCAAGCCAGGTCACCGCGTCGTTGAGCGACAGGATGCCGGCATAGGCGCGCACGGGCCGGTTGCCGACCACGAGCCCCGCGATATAGGCGGCGAAGAACCCGGAACCGCCTGCGACTCCGGTCGCGGCGAAGATCAGCACGGCGCCGGCGATGGCGAGAAGCGGATGCAGGCCGCTCGGCAGGTTCGCGCGGTTGAGCAGCCACACCAGCAGGAAGCCGCCGCCTAGCCCGGCGACCGCGCCGATCGCCGCCTCGCGCGCCAGCAGGCCGATGACGGCGCCCGGGCCCATGGCGCCGCCCGCGGTCATGAACGCGATGGTCGCGATGGTGAGGAAGACGGCGACGGGATCGTTGGTGCCGGATTCGAGCTCCAGGATCGCGCCGGAGCGGCGGCGCAATTGCACCCCACCGGTGCGCAGCAGGAAGAACACCGCCGCGGCATCGGTCGATGCGACGACGGCGCCGAGCAGGAAGCTCTCGGTTGCGTTCAGGTGCAGCAGGTAATGCGCCGCGACGCCGGTGAGGCCGGCGGTGATCACCACGCCGATGGTGGCCAGCACCAGCGACGGCGCGAACAGCCCGCGATAAGCGGCAAGGCGGGTGCGCAGGCCGCCATCGAACAGGATGACGCCGAGCGCCAGCGAGCCGATCAGATTGGCGAGGTGGTAGTCGGAGAACGTCAGCCCGCCCGGCCCGTCCTCGCCCGCCAGCATGCCGACACCGAGGAAGACGAGCAGCATGGGGGCGCCGAAACGGGTCGCGATCAGGCTCGACAGGATGCCGGCGATGATGAGGGCCGAACCCAGCAGCAGAACGGTATTGGCGGCGTCGATCGCGTGCATGCTTTTCCTTACGGCAGCGGAACGCACATCGCCAGTGCTTGCCGCCATCGGCGCGGGGTGGAACACTCGGTTTATGAAGTCCTCATGCACCCTTATGGTGTCGATCCTGCTGGCTTTGCCGGGCACAGCGCTGGCCGACACGTTCGTGACCAGCACCGCCGGCCTGCCCAATCCACCTGGCTGCGCCGACTACACAAGGAACGACACCGGCGTGGCGGATGCCGCCTGCAACGCCGCCATCGCGAGCGAGACCGATCCCCGGGCGAAATCGATGCTGCTGTTCCGCCGAGCGTTCATCGAGGATGCACCGGGCGATTTCAAAAAATACCCGGCGGCGCTGACCGATCTCGATCTTGCGCTCAAGCTGTTTCCCGACAACCGGATGGCGTTGCACGAGCGGGCCTATCTCTATGTCGAGTACGGGCGATGGGGCGAGGCGCGTGCCGATCTCGACGCGCAGATCGCGCTGTTGCCCGACGATCCTTCGGGCTATCGCGAGCGCGCGATCCCGCGCTTCAAGCTGGGCGATCTGCAGGGCGCTTATGACGATCGCGACGCGGACATCCGGCTCGGCGGGCCGACGCTCGACGCCCTGCGCGCCCGGGCCCGCGCCGCGATGTGGCTGGGACGCTATGACGATGCCAAGCGCGATCTCGCCGCGGCCGGCGTCTCCGAAGCCAGCAATGCCCTCGCCCGGGAGCTCGCGCTGTGGCAGGACAATTCCGGCGGGCGCAAGACCTGCAAGCTGACCGACATGCCGGGACCGGAGGCGAACGACAAGCTGATCGGCGACTGCACCCTCGCCTTCCTTGCCGCGAAGACCCCGGCGGATCGTTCGGCGGCGCTGACCATCAGGTCGGTGGGCTGGCTTCAGCTGGCGCATGATGAGGGCGCGCACACCGGCGACCTGGAGATCGCGGCCGCGCTCGATCCCCAAAATGCCGCCGTGTGGACGAATCTCGGTTTCGCCTATGTGGGAGATCGTCACTCGCTCGCCGGCGCGACGATGTTCGACCGCTCCATCGCGCTGGAGCCGACGTTCCTCGGCTATAGCGGGCGAGCGAGCGCGCGTCTCAATATCGGTGACATCGAAGGCGCCGAGGCGGATGCGCGGCGCTCCAACGCGCTGCAGCCCAATAAGCTGGCGATGATGGTGCTTGGCGATGTCGCCTATGCCCGGACCAAGACCTACGACAAGGCGAAGGGCTTCTGGCTCGAAGCCTATCGGCTGGGTTCGCGCGACGACCGTCTGATGGCGCGCTTGCATGATGCCGGGGTGTCGCCGCCATGATCACCGGCTTCGACCATGTCGCCATCGAGGTTCGCGATTTCGCCGCGACGGTGGAGAACTACGAGACCATCTTCGGCGTGACGCCCAATTGGCGCGGGCGGATGGCGGGCGCGCGGCATGCCTGGTTCCAGTTCGGCAACATGGCGCTCGATGTCATCGGCGCCGATGGCGAGGGACCGGCGGCCGACGCGGCGCGCGCCGAGGTCGAGAAATTCGGCGAGGGCATCTGGGGGCTCGGCTTTTCGGTGCCGGATCTGACGGAGGCGCTGCGCCTGTTCGAGCGGCGCGGACTGGTCTTCCTGCCCCGTCATACGACACGGACGCAGGACGATGCGGGGCGCGAGCGAGCGTGGGAAGTCGCGGTGATGAAGCGCGGCAGCGCCAATGGCGTCGCGCTGTTCCTGGTCGAGAACAAGCCGGAGGCGGCGCGCTGGCCATTGGCGCCGGCCGGATTCGGCGATGCCTCGGTCGCCAATCTCGATCACATCGTGGTGCAGACGCGCGATGCCGAGCGCGCGGTGGCGCTGTATGGCGGACGATTGGGGCTGGATCTGCGGCTCGATCGCGCCAACGCGCAATGGGGCGCGCGGCAGCTCTTCTTCCGCTGCGGCGGCGCGGTGGTGGAGATCGGTGCGAGCCTGAAGGAGGCACCGGCGGGCGATGCGAAAGACCGCTTCGGCGGCCTCGCCTGGCGCGTGAAGGACGCGGACGCGGCGCAGGCGCGGATCGCGGCGGCGGGGATCGACGTGTCGGAAGTGCGGGGCGGCCGCAAGCCGGGAACGCGGGTGTTCACGGTGCGCAAAGGCACCGGCGGCGTGCCGACGGTGATGCTGTCGGGGAATGAGTAGAACTTACTCTCTCCACCGCAACCTGTTTTTATTTTCAACAGAATCCAACCTGCCTCAATCCACCAGCCGCGCCACCAATTGCGCAATCACCGCGCGCGCCTGTTTCGGCGACAGGGTCTGATCCTGCCGCAGCCTCCGCCAGCTGTCGAAGCTGAGCACGAGATCCAGCGCTTCGAGCACCTTGTTGCGGATATCGGCCGGCAGCACTTGCACGAGCATGCGGCGCTGGACGGTGATGAAGCGGCGGGCTTCGGTTTCCAGGAATTTGGACTTGTGGCGCACGATGTCGGAGGCGAGCTTGACCGGCATCACGCGCTCGAACAATTCGGCGCGGCGCGCGATCGTCTCGTCGAGGCGGCCGCGCCAATCGGCGGCGGCGAACGGCTTTTCGGTCAAAGGCACGATCTCGGCCAGCATGACCTCGTTCATCTCGCGGTAGAGGCTCTCCATGTTGGCGAAATGGCGGAAGACCGAGCGCAGGCCGACCTTGCCGCGGGCCGCGACCTCCTCCGCGCTGGGCGCGGCGTTGCCCTCGCGCACCAGCGCCAGCATCGCGGCGACGATGGCGCGGCGGCTGCTTTCGCTGCGGCGGTGCCGCCCGTCTTTTACCGAAATCGTCATTCCGCTTTTCGCTTGACCCATACCCGATCTAATGGCATTGATAGTGCCAATTGTTGCGGCGCGTCAATCGCGCCAGAGGGATGGGATCGCCATGAAAGTCTTGCGCACGCCGGACGCGCGCTTCGAAGGCCTGCCCGACTATGCCTTCGCGCCGCATTACACGAACGTCGCGGGCGGGGCGCTCAGGGTGCATCACATCGAGCAAGGCGCCGGCGCGCCGGTGCTTTTGATGCATGGCGAACCGTCCTGGAGCTATCTCTATCGCCGCTTCCTGCCGGCGCTGGCGGCCAAGGGCCATCGCGCGATCGCGCCCGATCTCATCGGCTTCGGCCGCTCCGACAAGCCGACGGAGCGGAGCGATTACACCTATGAGCGCCATGTCGGGTGGATGCGCGAATGGCTGCTCGCCAACGACCTCAAGGACATCACGCTGTTCTGCCAGGATTGGGGCGGCTTGATCGGCTTGCGCCTGGTGACGGCGTTTCCCGAGCGCTTCGCGCGCGTCGTCGTCGCCAACACCGGCCTTCCCACCGGCGCCGGCCTGACGCCGGCGTTCGAGGCGTGGCTGAATTTCAGCCAGAACGTGCCGGTGCTGCCCGTGGGGCAGATCCTGCAAGGCGGCACGGTGCGCGAGCTCAGCGCCGCCGAATGCGCCGCCTATGACGCGCCCTATCCCGACGAGACGTTCAAGGCCGGGGCGCGGCGCTTTCCCGCGCTGGTGCCGGTGACGCCGGAGCACGGCTCGGTTCAGGAGAACATCGCGGCATGGAAGGTGCTGGAGGCGTTCGACAAGCCGTTCCTCACCGCGTTCAGCGACAACGATCCGGTGACCAAGGGCGGTGAGCGCGCGTTCCAGACGCGCGTGCCGGGCACCAAGGGACAGAAGCACGTGACGATCGCCGGCGGCGGACACTTCCTGCAGGAAGACAAGCCGGAGGAATTGGTCGCGCTGCTCGATGCATTCATCAAGGGGACGCACACATGAAGGTCGAGAACCACGTCTATCCGACGCAGGAACGCGTCGCGGCGCTGATGGGCAATCCGTCGGGCGACGCCATCGTCATGCTCAATCTGCTCAAGTTCAAAGACAAGGCGATCTATGCCGACGGCCGCGCCACGACACTGAGCGGGCGCGAGGCGTATATGCTGTATGGCGTGCCGATGCAGCAATTCGTGCTCAAGAACGGCGGCAAGTTCGTGTTCCAAGGGCTGATCGAGCAGCTCGTCATCGGCGAGGTCGACGACCTGTGGGACCTGGTGGCGTTGGTCGAGTATCCCTCGGCCGCCGCCTTCGCCAAGATCGCGACCTCGCCGGAAGTGGCCGAGATCGGGGTGCACCGCGCCGCCGGGCTCGAAGGCCAGCTTCTGATCCGCGTCGCGCAGCGGGCGTTCTGACCATGCGCGCGATCCCGATCCTCGTGCTGGCGCTGTTCACGCTGATCAATATCGGCCGCGGCTGCATCCATGCCTTCGCGCCGGACGGTGGAGCGCATTCCATCGCCGGACTCGATCTTTCGACCAACGCGCAGACGATTCTGAGCCTGTTCGCCGGGCTGGGTTTCCATCAGCTCGCGATGGCGGCGTTCCAGGGCTTCGTGCTCGCGTTCCGCCGCGATCTCGTCGCGATCGCGCTCGCATTCCAGACGGTGGAGACGACGCTGGGGCTGGCCAATCTCTATTTCTACCGGACGCTGCCGGTGCCGGTGCCGGCCATTCCGTTCAATACGGCGCTGCTCGCGGTGCTGGTCATCGCGCTGGGGTTGGCGGTGATGGGTTCGCGGCGGGGGACCTAACACAACTCAGTTGTCATCCCCGGCGAACCGCGAAGCGGTTCGGGAAGCGACTGTCTTGCGAGTCAAGCGGGTTGCCATGGGGTTTTGTCCCTGAGGATGGCGTTGAGGATTGTCAGAAGCTTTCTTGCGACGGCGATGATTGCGACCAGCTTTGGCTTTCGGGCGTCGATGAGGCGCTGATAGAAGGCTTTGAGGGTGGGGTTGTGCTGGATGGCAACCATCGCGCCCATGAACAGCGCGCCGCGAGGGGCCTTGCGTCCGCCGCTGGTGAAGCTTCGGCCCTTCCATTTTCCAGATTCGTGGGTCCAAGGGGCAAGGCCCGCGAGGCTGGCGATCTGGCGCCGGTCGAGCGTGCCCAGTTCGGGCATCTCGGCGATCATGGTGCGGGCGATGACGTCGCCCACACCGGGAACGCTGGTGAGGAGTTCTTCCTTCTCGCGCCAGGCCGGCGTGCCGCGAACCGCCTCGCCGATGCCGGTGTCCAGAGCGTTGAGCTCCTTCTCCAGGGCCTTGATCAACCGCGCCGCGCTCTTCTTGAGCAGACGGGTCGGCATCTGCTTCTCGCGCAGCTTCTCGGCGACGATCATCTGGATGATCTGACGGCGGCGCGCCACCAGATCGGCCAGGAAGCGCGTCGCTTCGTCGGGCAAAGGGCGGATCTGGGGCTCGGTCGCCACCACGAAGCGCGCGATCACTTCGGCGTCGATCGGGTCGGTCTTGGCGCGCTTGCCCAGAGCCTTGGCGAAGGCACGCACCTGGGCCGGATTGACCACGATCACCGGCAGGCCGGCACCGCCCAGGCTCGCCGCCACCACCGTCTCGAAGCCGCCCGTGGCCTCGACCGCGACCGCCTTTGCTCCCAGCGGCACGAGCCGCGCGTTCAAGGCCTCAAGGCCATCGGCATTGCGCGCCACCACAAACCTCTCGCCGGCCGGAAGCACGCAAACGTCCAGCCGGTCCTTCGATACATCGATACCTACTACGATGGCTTCCATCTGCACCCCTCCTTGCACAATCGGGCTTCGCTCGACGCGGCCCAAGCGACTGTTCGGGTTCGATGGAACGACGGACGTAGAGCCCAGCTTCCCACGGTCTCTGACGACCAAAGGGGACCGCGGTCTTACGTCCGCCACCGCACCGGCTAGCTTAGCCGATCCAGCAGAAATCGAGTTACAAGGGGACCCAGGTGCCAATCACCGTCACGGTGTTTCCCGCCTGGGTCCCCTTCCCCTCGCTTCGCTCGGCCGGGGATGACAACCTTTATCTAAATCTCACTCCCGCCCGTTATGCGTGTTCAGCGCCTGCTGCGACGCCGCCGTCTTGGCGAGGTCGAGCATGCGGATGAACTCGGCGCGGTAGCCGTCGGTGTCGGCGCCGCGCGCGGCCGTGGCGATCGACTTGGCGCGGTCGTAGCTGAAGTTCTTGATGTAGGGATCGTGGCGCATCAGCTGCGCCGCGCCGACCACCGAGGCGGCGAAGCGCATGTCGGGCGAGACGTCGGCGAAATTGGTCGTGACGTCGTCGTTGCCGATCGGACGCTCGATCAGCTTGGACACGGTTTCGCCCGGCAGCTTGTAGCGGATCTTGAGGAAGGCGAGCTCGCCCTTGGGATCGCCCGCCGGCGGCTTGCCGTAGCGCAGAGGATCGCTCATCTGCCCCTTGGAGCCGACCGGCGTGATCTCATACAGCGCGGTCACCGTGGTGCCCGAGCCGATGTCGCCGGCGTCGACGCGGTCGTTGTTGAAGTCGGTGCGGTTGAGCGCGCGGCTCTCGTAGCCGATCAGGCGGTATTCGGCGACGCGCGCCGGATTGAACTCGATCTGGATCTTCACGTCGTTGGCGATGGTGAAGAGCGTGCCCGAGACCTGCTCGACGAACACCTTGTGGGCCTCGTTCAGCGTGTCGATGAAGGCGGCGTTGCCGTTGCCGGCCTGGGCCAGCTTCTGCATCGTCGCGTCCTGGTAGTTGTCGTTGCCGAAGCCGAGACAGGTGAGATAGACGCCGGTGCCGCGCTCGCGCACCACGAAATCCTCCAGCGCCTTGGGATCGGTGATGCCGACGTTGAAGTCGCCGTCGGTCGCGAGGATGACGCGGTTGACGCCGCCCTTCACGAAGCTGGCTTCGGCGATGCTGTAGGCGAGACGGATGCCCTCCCCGCCCGCGGTCGAGCCGCCGGCCTGGAGCTGGTCGAGCGCCGCCATGATCTTCGCCTTGTCGCGGCCCGCGGTGGACGGCAGCACGACACCGGCCGAGCCGGCATAGGCGACGATGGCGACATGGTCGTCGGGCTGGAGCTGATCGACCAGCAGATGGAAGGAGCGGATCAGCAGCGGCAGCTTGTTGGGCTCGTCCATCGAACCGGAGGTGTCGATCAGGAAAACGAGATTGGCGGCGGGGCGTGCCTGCTTGGGAATGTCATAGCCCTTGATGCCGATGTGCAGGATCTGCGTATTGGCGTTCCACGGCGTCGGGTAGACGCGGACGCTGGCGCGGAACGGCGTGCCCTTGTCGTCGGGCCTGGGATAGGCGTAGTCGAAATAGTTCACCATCTCCTCGATGCGCACGGCGTCGGCCGGCGGCAATGCGCCATGGCTCAGCGCGTCACGCACGAAACCGTAGGATGCGGTGTCGACGTCGATGGAGAAGGTGGAGACCGGCTGCTCCGCCGTCACGATCACGGCGTTGGGCTTGGCGTCGGGGAATTTCGTTGTGACGTCGGGTTGCCAATAGGCCGGCGGCGGGGGCATGGGCGCAACGGTGCCCTGCATCTTCATGGGCATCCCGCCCAGAGCGGTCACCGGGCTCGACGCATAGACGCCGGTCTGCGGGATGCGCGAACCGGTCACGACGGTGGCGTCCGCCGCGTCGGTGGTGGTCACGACCGTTTCGACCGGCGCATTGCTGTGCGCCACCGGCTTGGGCGGCTCGGGCGGCGGCGGGGGCACAGCGGGATCGCAGGCGGAAAGAACCAGAAGCAGCGCGCCGCTGAAGGCAAAAGTCCCGGCGCGGAAGATGTTTCGCTGATTGTTTGTCATGTGCGTCCCCTACCTGAAGCAATGCCTGTCCGAAGCAATGAAAGCGAGGCTCTGCCGCAATCGCGCCCGGCGCGCGGCGCGAATGGGGCGGATTGGCGGCATCCTATCACGCTCGCGCGAGCGATCCCTAACGAGTCCTTACCGCTCCCTGTACGTAATTCACTCTTAACCGCCCCCGCCTATCGTTCGGGCAACGAAGCGGGAGAGCGGCGCAGCGCCGACATTTCCCGCGCGGGGAGTGCGCGTGTCCGAGTCCGAATTCCAGCATCGTGGAGGCGCGGTCGAGATCGTTCTCGACGATGGCGGCCTGGTTCTCAGCGTCGAAGCCGGCGCGGAGGGACAGCGGCTCGTCAGCGACGTCGCCGAGGGCGAGTCGCTGCATACCCACATCCATCCCGACGATTACGATTTCTTCCTGTGGACGGCGCAGTGGATCCTGAACGGCGCGCATCGCCAGCAGACGGTGCAGTTGCGCTGGGCCCGCGCCAATGGCCGCTGGGCGAAGCTGAACGCGACATTGCGCAGCGAAGGCGGCGAGACGTTCACGGTGGTGCTGCTGCCCGACGAGGTCGAGCAGGCGCGGCGCGCCGAGGCGCAATTGCGCCGCGTCGTCGAGGGCTCCGCCCAGGGCGTGTGCGTGCGCACCAACAGCGAAGTCCTGTTCATCAACGACGCTTTCGCGCATATGATCGGGTACGCCTCGCTCAAGGAATTGAACGCCCGATCGGAAGCCGAGATGGCGGCGGGGCGCAACGCCAACAACATGGGCGCGATCCATCCCGACGACATCCCGCTGGTCAGCGAGCACATGCGCCGCCGCCTGGCCGGCGAGGAGACGGTCTCGAACTACGAATTCCGCCTGATCCGCAGCGACAATTCGGTGGTGTGGGTCGATACCCGCGCCGCGCTGGTCAATTGGGACGGCAAGCCCGCGTCCCTGTCGTGGATGAGCGACATCAGCCATCGCAAGAGCATCGAAGACGAGCTGATCCAGAGCAAGGAAGCGGCCGAGTTCGCCAACCGCACCAAGACCGAGTTCCTGGCCAATATGAGCCACGAATTGCGCACGCCGCTGAACGCGATCATCGGCTTCGCCGAGGTGATCAAGGATCAGATGTTCGGGCCGGTCGGCACCGCGAAATACGCCGACTATGCCAAGGACATCCACACCAGCGGGCGGCATCTGCTCGACCTGATCAACGACATCCTGGACCTCTCCAAGCTCGAGGCCGGCAAGCTGGAATTGCGCGAGGCCGAGGTCGATCTCGCCGGCGCGGCCGAGGAGTGCCTCGCGCTGGTGCGCAACCGGGCGCAGAAGAGCGACGTGACGCTGGCCACCGCGTTCGAGCAGAACCTGCCGCCCTTGCTGTGCGACGAGCGGGCGCTCAAGCAGGTGCTGCTGAACTTCCTGTCGAACGCGGTGAAATTCACCCCGGCGGGCGGCACGGTGACGACCGGCATCAAGCGCGAAGGTGGCGGCCTCAGCGTCTATGTGCGCGACACGGGCATCGGGATGAGCCAGCCCGACATCCAGGTGGCGCTGTCGGCATTCGGCCAGATCGACTCCAAGGTGGCGCGCCAGCACCAGGGCACGGGGCTCGGCCTGCCGATCTCAAAATCGCTGATCGAGCTGCATGGCGGCACGCTGGGCGTCGAGAGCATGCCTGGCAAGGGCACGACGATGACGGCGAGCTTCCCGTCGTGGCGCGTGGTCGCGGCGGCGGCGGCGTAGCTCGAGTTCCGACAATCGCATCAAAAAGAAATAGATCACTTGTCATAGCCCGCAACAGCGGGCCATGACAGTTAGGAACTTAGGCTCCAGCCAAACACTACCGCCGCGCCATCCGTCCGCCGAGCACCGCGAACAGCGGCAGCGAGACGAAGAAGGTCAGATGGTACCAGAGCGGGAATGAGGTCCAGATCGGGCCCTGCATGTCGCTTCCGAACAGATGGTACGGCACGAAGATCGCCAGCATCACGATGCCGTTGATCAGCGCCGCGCGCTGACCCTTGCCGATCGTCGCCGCCAGCCAGCCGCCGATCAGCGAGCCCACGAAGCTGCAGGCGAGACGCCCGGCCATCGCGCCGGCGGTGGCGTGTTTTGCCAGCATCGTCCCGATGTCAGGCGCCCCGGCGCGCAAGCCGATGCCGACGAGCGTGATGACCACAAACCAGGCGATGATGCCGGCGACGACGCCGAGAATTGTTCTGACCATGTGTTCCCCCTCTTGTGCCCCGCAGTGCTAGCACTTGCGTGCCGCGCCGCGATTGTAGAAAATTTCCGCGTCACGGCTCCTTTCGCTGTTGCTCAAGGAGCGTCGGTACGCTGTCGCTACCGACCTTTGAACACCGGCTCGCGTTTCTCGACGAAGGCCTTGGCCGCTTCGCGGTGATCCTCGGTCGCGGCGGCGTGGACGTGGTGCGTGGCTTCCAGGTCCATGCACTCTTCGACGTCGGCGCCGGTCGCGGCGCGGTTGATGTTCTCCTTCATGTAGCGATAGGCGACGCGCGGGCCTTTGGCGAGGCGCTGCGCGAGCTTGTGCGTCTGCGCTTCGAGGTCGGCGGCCGGCACGACCCAGTTCACGAGGCCGAGACGCTGCGCCTCCTTCATGTCGATGCGGTCGGAGAGATAGTAGAGCTCGCGCGCCTTGGCGGTGCCGACGAGCTGGCTGAGGAAGTATGTGCCGCCGTAATCGCCGGAGAAGCCGACGCGGGCGAAGGCGGTGGTCATCACCGCGCCCTCGGCGGCGATGCGCAGATCGCAGGCGAGCGCCAGCGACAGACCGGCACCCGCCGCGGCGCCGGGAATGGCGGCGATGGTCGGCTTGGGCATGCGGTGCAGCTTGCCGGCGGTGGCGCGCTGACTGAGACGCTGGGCATGAATGCGGCTGTCGAGATCGGCGCCGGCCGAGGCGGTCGAACCGCCGCCGGTACCGTCGGCCATGCCCTTGACGTCGCCGCCGGCACAGAAGGCGCCGCCCGCGCCGGTGAGCACGACGCAGCCGACAGCGGGATCGCTCTCGCAGGCGGCGAGCGCCGCCGCCATCGCGTTGAGCATGCCGCCGGACAGCGCGTTGCGCCGCTCCGGCCGGTTCATCACCAGGGTGGCGACGCCGTCCTCGACCGAGGCGGTGAATTCATTGGTGCCGGTATCCAGCGTGCGCTTGCTCATCCGCGTCCCTCCGATCGTGCTGGAGGCAGCGTGGCATGGCGGGGCGGGCCTTTGAAGGGCGCCGAGCCCCTGAGATGGGGACGCGATGCAGCCACGACAAGGTTCGGATGCATGCCAATTCCACATGGCTCGCATTCAGTGCAATGCAACATCGCCACTATTGTGAAGTCACCAACGCACCCCATCTCCCACCCGTGGACGGCCTCGACAGCCGAAAACAAACGACCGGGCGATGTCGGAAACGGCGGACCCCGGGCGTCTTAACGAAGACCCGGCGCTGTGCCGGGACATGAAATGGAGTGGGCTATGACAGACAATACTACCAGGACGGTCAGCGCGAATTTGTTGACCTGGGCGGCCATCGCGGGCGCCGCGGCACTGTTCTTCGAGGTCACGGTCGCGTCGCTGAATCCGGCGCCGGCGCCGCACACCGCGGCGGTGCAGACCATCACGGTCGCGCATCCCGACCGCCTTGCGCGCAACTAGAGACTGCGTTCTTCCAATTTCACGTCGTGGCCCCACAGGCGCTCGACGTGAGCCAGAACAAGCTCTTTGGTCTTAGCGTGCAAGGGGGTGCCACGATGCATATCGTGAGACAGGAACAAAGTACGGTTGCCTTTGAGATCGGCGCCGGTGACCTGAATGTTCGGGTCGGCGGCGCCGATGTCGTATTGCCGCGCCAGCATGCTGCGCACCGCGCGGTAGCCGCGCTCATTGTGGATCGCTGAGACCTTGTAGGCTCCGGCCTCGGCCTTGTCGTACAGCGCGAACAGCCGAAAATCGCGCATCAGCTTCGGCGACAGAAACTGCTCGATGAAGCTTTCGTCGCGATAATTCGCCCAGGCGTCTTTCAGCACACCGATCCAATCGCCCTTACCGGCAAACTGCGGAAACCAGTCGCGATCCTCCGGCGTCGGCGCCTCACAGATGCGCCGGATGTCGGCCATCATGCCGTAACCCAACGCGTAGGGATTGAAGCCGCTATAGCGGCGGTCGCTGAACTCCGGCTGGAACACCACGCTGGTGTGGCTGTGCATGAACTCCATCCAGGAGCCTTCGGTGATCAGGCCGCGATCGAACAGGATGTTCATGATCGTGTAATGCACGAAGGTGGCGCAGCCTTCGTTCATAACTTTCAGCTGGCGCTGCGGATAAAAGTACTGCGCCAGATTGCGCACGATGCGCAGGGTCTCGCGCTGCCAGGCCTTGAGCGACGGCGAGTTCTTCTCGATGAAATAGAGCAGGTTCTCTTCCGGCAGCCGGGCCTCGCCGTCGAACTCGTCTTCCGGATCCGGCGTGGGCGGCGCGGCGGGTGGTTCGATGCCGGCGGGCAGCGTGCGCCACAATTCGTTATAGGCCTGCTCGTCATATTCGGCGCGGCGGCGGCGCTTTTCGATCACGCGCTCCTTGGAGGGGCGCGGCGGGCGGCGGTAGCGGAAGACGCCCTGCTCCATCAGCGCATGCGCCGAGTCGAGCGTCGCCTCGACCTCGTCGCGGCCGTAACGGTCCTCGCAGGCGGCGATGTATTTCTTGGCGAAGGCGAGATAATCCATGATGCCTTCGGCGTTGGTCCATTGCCGGAACAGATAGTTGTTCTTGAAGAAATGGTTGTGGCCGAACGCGGCATGCGCCATCACCAGCGCCTGCATCGTCATCGTGTTCTCTTCCAAGAGATAAGAGATGCACGGGCTGGAATTGATCACCACCTCATAGGCGAGCGCGGAATAGCCGGCGCGGTACAGCACCTCCTCGCGCGCGAAGGTCTTGCCGAAGGACCAGTGATGGTACATCAGCGGCATGGCGATGGAGGAATAGGCGTCGAGCATCTGCTCGGAGGAGATGATCTCGATCTGGTTGGGGTAGACGTCCAATCCCAAATCCTTGAGCGCAATTTCTTCGATGGCTTTGTAGGTGCGCTCGATGGTCGAGAAATCCCATTCGGAGTCCTGAAACAGCGGCTTAATCATCCTTCGGGGCTCGCTTCGCTCGCACCTCAGGATGACGCACATCCGGCGGCATCAGGTGACTAGTTGGTCGCGCCGAGGATGGTTTGCGGGTCGACGGCAACCCCCGTGCTTTGACTTCAAGCGACTTGTTCGCGCCTAAGGACTGAGCCAAGTGAGCAAGCTCCCTTGCAGATAGCGGCTTTTCGTCTCGAGGCGGCTGACCGGCGCGGCGCATGGACAGCGCAAGTAGCTTTCCCTCATCTCCCGCAATCAAGGCTTCTTTCTTGGCCCTGCTCCATCCCTTTATGCGCCGTTCCGCATCATGCGCGTCGATCAGCTCTTCAAAACGCCTTGACCACACCAACGCCACGGGGCGTCGAGCATAAGTGTAGCTTCCGATGTGCAGGCCGTCGTTGTGCTCATTCACACGGGTCTCAATTGCGGCATGGGAGGTCGACCCGACATAGTAGCTGTCGTCGCGGCAACGGAGCATGTACACCCACCCGCTCACGACCGAACGCCATCGTTTGAGTCCGTAATCCTGAGGTGCGAGCGAAGCGAGCCCCGAAGGATCATGCACCCGCCTCCGTCTTCTTGAACAGCTCGTGGAACACCGGGAAGATGTCGGCCGGCTTGGCGATGCGCTTGGTGGCGAAATTGTTCCAGTCTTCGGCCACGGTGCGGTAGGCGCGCCAGAGTTCGGCGCCGCTGTCGTCGCTGGCGAAGACCTCCATCTCGCGCTCGTCCAGGATCTCGATATAGGCGTAATACTGGCACAGCGGCATGATCTGCTGGTTCAGCATCTCGACACAGGTGCGCGCGTCGCCGGATTGCGTGTAGCCGTCGGACGCCTGCGCGGCGTAGATGTTCCAGTCGGCGGTGGCGTAGCGTTCGCGCTGGATCTCCAGCATCTTGTCGAGCGCGGTCGAGACGATGGTGCCGCCGGACTGGCGCGAATAGAAGAATTCGTGCTCGGTCACTTCCTGCGCGTCGTGGGTGTGGCGGATGAAGACGACATCGACCTTCTTGTAGCGCCGCTTCAGGAACAGATGCAGCAGCATGTAGAAGCGCTTGGCGAGGTCCTTCTCGCGCTCGCCCATCGAGCCCGACACGTCCATCAGGCAGAACATCACCGCCTGGCTGGTCGGAACCGGTTGCTCGGTGAAGGCATTGAAGCGCACATCGATCGGATCGATGAAGCCGACCCATTTGCGCTTGGCATTGGCTTTGGCGAGCTGCTCCTTGAGCGCGACGACCTGCGCGGTATCGACCGGATCGGCGCGCTCGGCCGCGTCCAGCGCCGTTTCCAGCGCCGTGATGTCCGTGAGGGTGGGGCGTTTCAGCGCGAGGCGGCGGCCGAAGGAGTTGCGCATCGTGCGCACCAGGTTGATCTGCGCCGGCGAGCCGGCGGTGGTGATGCCGGCGCGCTTCCACACCTTGTTCGGCGTCTCTTTCAGCGTGGTGCGGACGAGATTGGGGAGTTCGAGGTCCTCGAAGAAGATGTCGAGCACCTCCTCCTGGGTCATGGTGAATTCGAAATCGTCCTCGCCTTCGCCGGAATCCGACGCCTCCTTGCCGCCGCCGCCTGCGCCGGATTTCGGCTTGTCGATCGTGTCGCCGGGCATGAAGTCCTTGTTGCCGGGCAGGACGAAATCGCGCTCGCCATTGGCGCGCGGATCGAGGCGGAAACGCGGCTCCTTGGTGCCCTTGGTCGAGATCTTGATCTTGCGGTCCTTGGCGATGTCGGCGACGTCGGACTCCTTGAGCGATTTCTGCACCGCCTCGCGGATCTGCGTGCGGGCGCGGCGCAGGAAGCGCTGGCGGTTGCCGAGACTCTTGCCCTTGGGATTGAGGCGGCGGTCGACGAAGTGGGTCATGCGTCTCCTTCGGGGGCCGCTACGCGGCCACCTCAGGATGACGCGCACCCGTGATCGTCATGCTGAGGTGCGAGCGAAGCGAGCCCCGAAGCACGACGATCACCCCGCCTTGTTCACACGCATGTACCATTCCACCAGGCGGCGGACCTGGCGTGGGGTGTAGCCGCGGGCGAGCATGCGCTTGATGAACTCGTTGTGCTTGTTGGCGGTCTCGTTGTCCTTCTTGGATTCGAAGCTGATCACCGGCAAAAGGTCCTCGACCTGGGTGAACATGCGCTTCTCGATCACCGAGCGGATCTTCTCATATGCCGTCCACGCCGGGTTCTTGCCGTCGTTCTGGGCGCGGTAGCGCAGCGCGAATTTCACGACCTCGTTGCGGAAGTCCTTGGGATTGGCGATGCCGGCGGGCTTTTCGATCTTGCTGAGCTCGTTGTCGAGCGCCTCGCGGTTGAGGAGCTGGCCGGTGTCGGCGTCCTTGAAGTCCTGATCCTCGATCCAGGCGTCGGCATAGGCGATGTAGCGGTCGAACAGGTTCTGGCCGTACTCGCCATAGGACTCCAGATAGGCTTTCTGGATCTCCTTGCCGATGAACTCGGCATAGCGCGGCGCCAGCTCGGTCTTGATGAATTCGAGATATTTCTTCTCGACGTCGTCGGCGAATTGCTCGCGCTTGATGGCCTGCTCGAGCACGTACATCATGTGCACCGGGTCGGCCGCGACCTCGGTCACGTCGTAGTTGAAGGTCTCCGACAGCGTCTTGTAGGCGAAGCGGGTCGAGATGCCGGTCATGCCTTCGTCGACACCGGCCTGGTCCTTGTATTCCTGCAGCGTCTTGGCCTTGGGGTCGGTGTCCTTCAGCTTCTCGCCGTCATAGACGCGCAGCTTCGACGTCAGGTTGGAGTTCTCGTGCTCCTTGAGGCGCGTCGCGACGCAGAATTTGGCGAGCATCTCCAGCGTCTCGGGCGCGGTCGGCGTGCCGCCGAGATTGGAGGCGTCGAGCAGCTTCTTGTAGATCGCGGTCTCCTCGGTGACGCGCAGGCAGTAGGGCACGGTGACGACGCAGATGCGGTCGAGGAAGGCCTCGTTGTTGCGGTTGGCCTTGAACACGCTCCACTCCGCCTCGTTGGAATGGGCCAGGATCGTGCCGTTGAACGGGATGGGGCCGAGCGTTTCGGTGCCGATGTAATTGCCTTCCTGCGTCGCGGTCAGCAGCGGGTGCAGCACCTTGATCGGCGCCTTGAACATCTCGACGAATTCCAGGAGGCCCTGGTTGGCACGGCACAGGCCGCCGGAGAACGAGTAGGCGTCGGGATCGTTCTGGCTGAAATGTTCGAGCTTGCGGATATCGACTTTGCCGACGAGCGAGGAGATATCCTGGTTGTTCTCGTCGCCCGGCTCGGTCTTGGCGATCGCGTATTGCCGCAGCTTGCTGGGATAGAGCTTGGCGACTTCGAATTTGGAGATGTCGCCGCCGAATTCGTCGAGGCGCTTGACCGCCCAGGGGCTCATGATGCCGCCGACGCGGTGGCGCTCGATCCCATAGCGCTCGGCGAGCAGATTGCCGAGCTCGGCGGAGCGGAAGAGGCCGAGCGGGGATTCGAAAACGGGGCTCAGCGCGTCGCCGGCTTTGAGCACATAGATCGGATGGACTTCCATCAGATCCTTGAGACGCTCGGCGAGCGAGGATTTGCCGCCGCCGACCGGGCCGAGCAGATAGAGGATCTGGCGCTTCTCCTCGAGGCCCTGGGCGGCATGCTTGAAGTAGCCGACGATGCGCTCGATCGTGTCTTCCATCCCGAAGAAGCCGTCGAAGGCGCGATAGGTCTTGATGGTGCGGTTGGCGAAGAGGCGGGCGAGGCGCGCGTCCTGCGCGGTGTCGACCAGCTCGGGCTCGCCGATAGCGGCGACCATGCGCTCGGCCGGGGTCGCGTAGAGCATCTTGTTGTCGCGGGCGGCGAGCAGCCAGTCGCGTAGCGACATGGTCTCGAAACGCTCGCGCGCGTAGTCGCGGGAGAAGATATCAAAGACATCGAGCGAACTCATGACCTTCATCTCCTCAAGGCGCTTCGCTGTCTCCTTATGTCGGGACGGTGAGCGCTGCTAACAAGTACTCCTCGTTTGCCTCACGATGCTTTGTACAAGCCTGTCACGTCGCTTCGAGTCTCGCACTTTGTTCCTAACGGAATGCCTAACCGTGATTTCAGGTTCCATTCAGCCCGCACAACAACCTTCGCCCGCGCCCATGGCGCGACCCTTCCCCTGCATTACCTCTCTGATCTGATCGTTCAGCGTAGTGCTAACCCTCGGGTCAGCCTCGCTGATTCGGAGCTAGAATACGCCGGTCTGCGTTTTGCGCAATCCGTCGCCGCGTTAAATCGGCGGCCGCGACTTTGAAATCACAGGACGTCGTCACAAAGATGAACGGCGCCTGAAGAGACCGCGTCGCGGATTCGCAAAACCGCTTGCCGGAATTTTTGCTTTGCGCGAAGCTTCGCGCATGGACGATCTCGCGCTGACCGTCAGAGTGGCGCGGCCGCAGGATGCCGCGGAGATCGCGCGCATCTACATCGACTCCTGGCACGACACCTATCCCGGCGTTCTTTCGGCGCGCCTGCTCTGCGCGATGACGCGCAAGGGCCAGACGGCGCGCTGGCAGGCGGCGATCCGGGCGCAAAAGCGCGAGACCGTGCTGGTGGCGGAGGACGCGAAGGCCGGCCTCGTCGCGATGGCGAGCATGGGCGCCGCGCGGGACAAGAGTTTTGGGTATGACGGCGAGGTCTATACGCTGTATGTCGATCCCAATTATTTCGGGCGCGGCGTCGGGCGTACCGTGCTCAACGGCGCCTTCGCGGTGCTGAAAGCGCGCGGCTTTTCCTCCTGCGTGATCTGGGCCCATGCCAAGAACAATGCCCGCTTCTTCTATGAGACGATGGGCGGGCGCACCGTCGCCGAGCGCGAGGCGCGGATGATGGGCGACATGGTGCCGGAGGTTGCGTTCGGATGGAAAAAACTGGCGCTGGCGGAGCGCAGTCCCGCCCGATGAGTCCGGTACCGGCGGCGAAGAACGCCATTGTTCTGCTGCTCGACAGCCTCAACCGCCACATGCTCGGCGCCTATGGCGGGCGCGAGTTCAAGACGCCCAATCTCGACCGGCTCGCGGCGCGCTCGATGCGCTTCACCAAGCATTATTCCGCCTCCCTGCCCTGCATGCCGGCGCGGCACGACATATTGTGCGGCGCGTGGGACTTCCTGTGGCGGCCCTGGGGCTCGGTCGAGCTATGGGAAGACGCGATCACCTATCCGCTGCGCAAGGCGGGCGTGGTCAGCCAGCTGATCAGCGATCATCCGCATCTGTTCGAGACCGGCGGCGAGAATTATCACGTCGACTTCACGGCCTGGGACTACCAGCGCGGGCATGAGGGCGATGCGTGGAAGACGCGCGGCGATCCCTCCTGGGCGGGCTCGCCCCATATCGGCTTCCAGCGCCACATGCCCTACGACAATTCGCGCGGCTATTTCAAAAGCGAGGCCGATTTTCCCGGGCCGCGCACCATGGCGGCGGCGGCGCGCTGGATCGAGGACAATGCCGGGGCGCATCACCGCTTCTTCCTGTTCGTCGACGAGTTCGACCCGCACGAGCCGTTCGACACGCCGGACAGCTACATCAAGGCCTACGATCCCGATTGGGACGGACCGCCGCTGATCTGGCCGCCTTATGGCGTGGGCCTGGTTGGGCGCGGCGTGATGAAAGAGCGCGAGGGTCTGCAGATCCGCCGCCGCTACGGCGCCAAGCTCACCATGATCGATCATTGGCTGGGCAAGGTGCTCGACACGATCGATGCCAAGGGATTGTGGGACGACACGGTGGTGATCCTGTGCACCGATCACGGGCACTATCTCGGCGAGAAGGATGTGTGGGGCAAGCCGGGTGTGCCGATGTACGAGACGCTGGGGCATATCCCGTTCCTGGTCGCGGCCCCGGGCGTCAAACCGGGCGTGTGCGATGCGCTGACCACCAGCGTCGACATCTTCGCGACCTTGAGCGCGTTGTTCGGGATCGAGGACCAGGTGCGCCAGCGTACCCATGGCCGCTCGCTGCTGCCGCTGCTATCGGGCGAGGCGAAGAGCGTGCGCGACTGGCTGCTCGCCGGCGTGTGGGGGCGCGAGGTGCATTACATCGACGGCGTGCGGAAATACGCGCGCGCGCCTGCGGCTGCCAACCGGCCGCTGGGCGCATGGTCGAACCGCTGGTCGACCATGCCGACGCATTTCCTCACCCGCGAGCAGGAGATGCCGTTGCCCGACGAGCGGGCGCGATTGGATCGCATGCCCGGCAGCAAGGTGCCGGTGATCCGCCAGACCTGGGACGAAAGCGATCCGGTGCCGTTCTGGGCCGCGGCGCGGTTCAGCGGCAATCATCTCTACGATCTGTCGCAGGATCCCAACGAAGAGAACAACCTGGCGGGCAGCGGGCTCGAGAAGGATCTCGCCGCGATGTTGCGCGAGGCGTTGAAGGTGGTAGAAGCGCCGGACGAACAATTCGCCCGTCTCGGACTCGCTTAGGCATCATGCAAGGCCCCACATCGCATCTGTATTTCTCGCAGCGCCTGCGGCTGCACTACGTCGATTGGGGCAATCCGGATGCGCCGGCGCTGCTGCTGATCCATGGCGGGCGCGATCATTGCCGCAACTGGGACTGGGTCGCCGAGAGGCTGAAGGATCGCTATCACATCATCGCGCCCGACCTGCGCGGCCATGGCGACAGCGACTGGGCGGCGGGCGGCGCCTACAACGAGCTCAACTACGTCTACGATATCGCCCAGCTCGTGCTGCAGAAGAAAATGGCGCCGGTGACGATCATCGCCCATTCGCTCGGCGGCTCGATCGGGCTGCTCTATGCCGGCGTCTTCCCGGAGACGGTTGCCAGGATCGTCGCGATCGAAGGCCTCGGGCCCTCGCCCGACATGCTTCAGCGCATGAACGAGATGCCGGTCGCGCAGCGGGTCCGCTCGCGGATCGAGGCGCGCCGCGCCAGCGCCGGCCGGCTCCCGCGCAAATACGCGACCCTCGACGAGGCGCTGGCGCGCATGAAGGACGAGAACGCCCACCTCAACGACGAACAGGCCCGCCACCTCACGCTGCATGGCGCGGCCCAGAACGAGGACGGCACCTACTCCTGGAAATTCGACAATTCGGTGCGTCTGGGCGGCCCCGCCGGACTGACGGTCGAGGAGCAGCGCGAAGTCTGGGGCTGCATCACCGCGCCGGTGCTGCTGGTGCGGGGCACGGAATCCTGGGCGTCGGACCCGGTGGCCGACGGCCGCATCGCGCATTTCAAGAACGCCAAGCTCGCCAACATCGAACGCGCCGGACACTGGTCGCACCACGACCAGCTCGATGTGTTCATGGGGCATGTGGATGGGTTTTTGAAGTAGGCGGACTTGCACTCCGTTCCGCCATCCAAACCGCCTGTCATCCCCGGCCGAGCGAAGCGAGGGGAAGGGGACCCAGGCTAAGCCGCTTGCGTTATGTTGAAGAACTAGGCTGTACATATTCCGGTGGCAGCAGCGATACGGCTTAGCCTGGGTCCCCTTCCCTCGCGCGCGAAGGGCGCGCTCGCCGGGGATGACAACCTCTATTTTGATTTCAACAGAACACAACCTGCCGAGGTCAGAGACCCAACCGTCTCAAGTGCCCATCCAGTTCGGCCAACGCTTGCTCGGGCGGGAGATTCCACTTGGCCCTATCGCCGTAGGCGAGTTGGTTGATCAGGTAGCGCACGAACGTCCAGTGGCTGCGCGTCTTCAGCGCCGGGTCATCGGCCGCGAGCGGATAATGCGCCAGCACGTGATCGACCGCGTCTTCGCCGAGGCGCCAGAAATAGGCGAAGTCGCCGGCGGGATCGCCCCAGGCGGCGTCGGTGAAATCGATGATGCCGGCGACGACGCCGTCGGCGCGCACCAGGATGTGATCGTCGCTGAGATCGGCGTGCACCAGGCGCGGCTCGAACGGCCGCTCGGTTTCGAAAGCTTCGTGGAAGGCATCGAAGCGGGCGAGCATCGCGGGTGGCGCGATGCGCGCGATCTTGGGCCGCCGCATGCCGCGATAGAGCGCCGCGAACTGCTCGCCGCTCCATTTGTGCTGCAGGATGCCGTCGGGCTGGCGGATGGTCTCGCGCGGCAAGGCATGCAGCACGCCGAGAAAGCGGGCGAGACTTTCGAGCACGCCTTCCTGCGCGTCGAGACCGAGCAGCACGAAGACCGGCGGCGTCATCTCGGCGCCGTCGATCAGGCGATAGGCGCCCATGCTCCTGTCCGGCGCGACGAACTCGTAGCGCGGCACCGGCAAGGGCGAGATATCGCGCAACGCTTCCAGCAATTGCAGCTCGGCGACAAAGCGGCCCTGATGCTCGACGGCGCGCGGGCAGCGCACGATCCATTCGCGGTCGAGCACCAGGACGTAATTGTCCTCGCCATAGGCGTTCAGCACGGCGTCCTTGAAAGCGAGGCGCGGGAAGGTGTCGCGCACCCGCGCCTCCAATTCCTTCCGTGTCGCCTCAGGGTCCATGGCCGAATCTCATATCCGTGCCTGCATATTGTACAGCGCCGAATACGGCCCCCGCGCGGCGATCAGCGCGTCATGGGTTCCCTCTTCCGCGATGCCGTCGCCCGTCAGCACCAGGATGCGGTCGGCACCCCGGATGGTCGAGAGCCGGTGCGCGATGACCAGCGTGGTGCGGTTGCTGGCGAGCCGCTCCAACGATTGCTGCACGGCGCGCTCGCTTTCGTTGTCGAGGGCGCTGGTGGCTTCGTCGAAGATCAGGATCGGCGGGTCCTTCAGGAAGACGCGCGCGATGCTGAGCCGCTGCTTCTGGCCGCCGGAAAGCTTCACGCCGCGCTGACCGATGTCGGTGTCGTAGCCCCGCGGCAGCGCCATGATGAAGTCGTGAGCGTGCGCCGCCCTGGCCGCCGCGATCAGCTCCTCGTCGCTCGCTCCGGCGCGGCCGTAACGCAGATTCTCCGCGACGGTGCCGGCGAAGAGATAGACGTCCTGCTGCACCACGCCGATGTCGCGGCGCAGGGCCGCCAACCGGATATCGCGGATATCGGCGCCATCGAGCCGGATCGCACCCGCCGTGACGTCGTAGAAGCGCGGGATGAGGGCGCAAAGCGTTGTCTTCCCCACGCCCGAGGCACCGACCAGCGCCACGAACTCGCCGGGGCGGATGTCGAGCGAGAGACTGGCGAACACGTCGCGCGCGCCCTCCGGATAGCGGAAACCAACATCGTGGAATTCGATGCGGCCCCCGGCGCGCGGCGGATCGAGGGCGCCGGGGCGATCGGCGATGTCGGGCTCGATGGCCAGCATCTCGAGGAAGCGGTCGAAGCCGGTGATGCCCTGGGTCCACAGCCGCGCGAAGTTCACCAGCCGCAGGATCGGGTCGATCATGATCGCGACGCAAAGCAGATACGTCACCAGCCCGGCGGGATCGAGCGAGGTGCGCATCAGCGCGAGCGCGCCGAGCACGATCACCGTGATGGTGATGAGCTGCGGGAAGGCGGTCATGCCGGCGGAGAAATAGGCCTCGCTGCGATAGCCGTCGCGGCGGCTTTCGACGAAGCGGCCGTTCTCGTGCGCGAAGCGGGCGTTCTCCATCGCTTCGTTGGTGAAGGATTTCACCACCCGGATACCGGCGAGCGAATCCTCCACCCGCTCGTTGATGTCGCCGATGCGGTCGCGGCTGAGGCGCAGCGCGCGGCTCATGCGCCCGTTGAAGTAAAAGGCGAACACCGCCATCACCGGCAGATAGAGGAACAGCGCGGCTGTCAGCTTCACGTCGATGGCGAACAGGATCGCGAAGGCGCCGATGAACTTCAGCGATGCGATAGCGAGGTCTTCCGGCCCGTGGTGCAGAAGCTCGGAGATGTTGAACAGATCGGCGGTGATGCGGGTGATGAGCTGGCCGGTGCGGTGGCGGTCGTAGAAGCTGAACGACAGCCTCTGGTAATGCGCGAACAATTCGCGCCGCATGTCGGCCTCCATCCGGGCGCCCATCAGATGGCCGCGATAGTCGACGAACATCGTGCTCAGCGCCTGCACCGCGACCAGCGCGAGCATCGCGGCGCCGAACAGCCAGATCTCGCCCGGCATGGCGGTACCGGCCAATACCTTGCGCGTGACCCAGTTCGCACAAAGCGGCAACAGCAGCGTCGTGCCCGCGACGACAACGGCGAATCCGACATCGGCGGCCAGCCAGATGCGATAAGGACGGTAGTAGGAGAGAAGTTTCAGGGTCCGCGCGCGGCGCGGGCTTGGTTGGGCGCTAGCGGTTTGCGAGCTCCCGAGGTTCGGCATTGGCATGCAGCATCATGTCCTTGTTGGTGGCAGCGACTCCTTTCTTCATGGACACGAGCGTTTTCATTGCGAACTCCTCAGGGGCGCGGCATGCGCCGAGTTGTGCAACCCTAGCGGGGCGCGGCGGCGCGGGCAACACACCTTAGTCGTCATGGCCCGCAACAGCGGGCCAGTTGTTTTGGGTTTTCTAACCGTGCGTTGTTCTAACCGTGACTTAAAGGTCGCGCGGGCGGACAAAATCCTTGAGCATGCCCTGCCCCGGCGCGATGTCGCGCCAGCGCGTGACGTCGAAATCGAGCACGGCGAGCGCGGCGGTGGGGAATTTCTCCTCGATCAAATCGAAGCGGTCGCGTTCCTTGCGCTTGACGGGCTCGCGGGCGAGCAGTGTCGCGATCTGTTCGAGGCCCGGATTGTGACCGACCACCATCACGCTCTTCAGCGTATCGGCGGCGAGGCGGACGATGGAGAGGATGATCTCCGGCTCGGCGAGATAAAGCGCTTCGAGGTAGTCGATGCGGCGCGTGCCCTCCAGCGCGTCGGTCACCAGCTCCACGGTCTGCGTGGTGCGGCTTGAGGTCGAGGACAGGATGAGGTCGGGCGTGTAGCCGCAGTCGCGGACATAGCGGCCGAGCTTCGGCGCGTCGGTGCGGCCGCGCTCGGTCAATTCGCGTTCGTGATCCTCGATGCCGGCGCCGGCCGGCTCGGTCTTGGCGTGGCGCAGCAGCAGGAGCCGCTTCACGCGACCTGATACTTCGCGCGCGCGCCGCGCTCGATCGCGGCGGCGGTCAGCTTGTCGATCTCCAGCCGGCGGCGCAGCGCGTCGAGCATGCGGACCTCCTCCAGCGCGATGCGGCGGTCGGCCAGCGCGACCTCGAGCGCCACCCAATAGGCGGTCTCGTGCAGCACGTCGGGCAGGCCGTCGTCGATCAGGCCCATCACGGCGTCGGCGCCGTCCGGCTCCTGCAGGATCTGGGCGCATTCCTGGCAGACCGCGAGCAGGCGGCTGTGGTCGAAACCGATGAAGGCGGGCAGCGCCTTGGTCAGCTCGCCGATGATCTTCAGCTCCTTCTCGCTCATGGAGCCGTCGGCGGCGGAAACGATCACCATCGTATAGATGAGCGCTGTGTGGTGGCTGATGGTGTTCATTTGAGTCATGGCTGCCTTGATGCGGCGCGACCTTATGAAACTTGACCCATCGGGACAAGCGCTTGCATGCTTCGGGGCGTGGCCCGAAGTGGTCCACGCGCCTCAGCATGACGGGAATGTGCCCGTCATCCAGAGGTGCGAGCGAAGCGAGCCCCGAAGGATGCCGACGAACAAAAAGCCCGGAAAGTGGCGCGCCCGCACGCTGGCGGTGCGCGGCGGGACGCTGCGCACGCCGTTCCAGGAAACGTCGGAGGCGCTGTTCCTGACGTCGGGTTATGCTTACGAGGCGCCCGAGGAGGCCGAGGCACGCTTCAAGGGCGAGGCCGACGGCTACCAGTACAGCCGCTTCGGCAATCCCACGGTCACCATGTTCGAGCAGCGCATGGCGGCGCTGGAAGGGGCGCCGGTGGCGCGCGCCACGGCGAGCGGCATGGCGGCGGTGACGGCGACCTTCCTGTCGGCGCTGCGCGCCGGCGATCACGTGGTGGCGGCCAAGGCGATGTTCGGCTCCTGCCGGCATGTGGTGGAGGAGATCCTGCCACGCTTCGGCATCGCGAGCACGCTGGTCGATGGCGGCGATGTCGATCAATGGCAGCAGGCGATGCGGCCGCAGACCAGGATGCTGTTCCTCGAGACGCCGTCGAACCCGACGCTGGCGATCGTGGATCTGAAGGCGGTGGCGAAGATCGCGCAGGCGGGCGGGGCACGATTGGTGGTCGACAACGCGTTCGCGACGCCGTGCCTGCAACGGCCGTTCGAGTTCGGCGCCGATATCGTGATCCATTCCTCGACCAAATATATCGACGGCCAGGGCCGCGCGCTGGGCGGCGTGATCCTGTGCAAGGAAGATTTCCTCAAAGATCATCTCCAGAGCTTCATCCGCAACACCGGGCCGTCGATCAGCCCGTTCAATGCCTGGGTGCATCTGAAGAGCCTGGAGACGCTGGATCTGCGCATGCGGGCGCATTGCGAGGCCGCGACGACGGTGGCCGACTTCCTGGCGCAGCAGAAGAACGTGACGCGGGTGCTCTATCCCTTCCGGCCCGATCATCCGCAGCACAATCTGGCGCGGGCGCAGATGGAAGGCGGCGGCGGCGTGGTGGCGTTCGAGGTCGAGGGCGGCAAGAAGGCGGCGTTCAAGCTCGGCAACGCGCTGCAACTGATCGACATCTCCAACAATCTGGGCGACGCCAAGAGCCTGATCACCCATCCGGAGACGACGACGCATCAGAAGCTGAAGCCGGAGGCGCGCGCCGAGCTCGGCGTCACGTCGGGCCTGCTGCGCCTGTCGGTCGGCCTCGAAGACCCGGCCGACCTCTGCGAGGACCTGGCGCAGGCGCTGAAGGTGGCGTGAGCGACGTCGAGACCATCGTCGCGTTCCTGCGCGAGATCGGCCTCGAAGTTCGCGCAGGCGCCGTGCCGCAGACGACCGCCCTGCCCGGCATCGATATCGAGAACGGCGCGCTGATCGCCGACGAAGCGCAGCTGCGGTACCCCGGCGATCTGCTGCACGAGGCCGGGCATCTCGCGGTGGTGCCGCCGGTGCGGCGCGCGACGTTCCATCACGACGTCGGCAACGATCCGGCGGAAGAGATGATGGCGATGGCCTGGTCCTATGCCGCGGCGCTGCATCTGAAGCTCGATCCCAGGCTGGTATTCCACAAGGCGTTTCGCGGCGGCGGCGATGCCGTGCTGACCGCGTTCCAGGACGGCAACGGCATGGGTGTGCCGATGCTCGATTATCTCGGCATGACGTATGGCGGGATGCAGCCGATGCCGGCGGGGGCGCAGATGTATCCCAAGATGATTTGCTGGCTGCGGGAATAACCAAATCAGGTTGTCATCCCCGGCCGAGCGAAGCGAGGGGAAGGGGACCCAGGTGTTGCAAGCGCTCGATAGCTTGCCGTCAATGCGCTACACTTCGTGTGTGCGAAACCATATCTACCATGTCTACATTCTCGCTAGCCGAATGAACGGCACGCTCTATGTTGGCGTGTCGAATGACGTCATACGCCGAACCTGGGAGCACAAGAACAGTCTCGTCGCCCGGCTTCACGAAGAAATGCGGCGTTCATACCCTGGTCTGGTTCGAGCTGCACGAGGACATCAATGTGGCGATCGCACGTGAGAAACGACTCAAGCGTTGGAATCGCGCCTGGAAAATCAAGCTGATCGAGAAAGCCAATTCCGGCTGGAACGATCTTTACGACAGACTCCTTGGAGAGATCGCGTTGCCGGATGTACCTGGGTCCCCTTCCCCTCGCTTCGCTCGGCCGGGGATGACAGCGGAGTTGGTTGGAGAAAGTGATGACTGAACACCACGCATCCGTCCGCTGGACGCGCACCTCCGCCGATTTCACCTACGACTCCTACAACCGCGCCCACGAAGTCTCGTTCAACGGCGGCGCGATCCGCGTGCCCGGCTCGGCGCATGTGTCGTTCAAGGGCGACGCCGACCGCGTCGATCCGGAGGAGCAGTTCGTCGCGTCGCTCAGCGCCTGCCACATGCTCACCTTCCTCGCGATCTGCGCGCGCAAGCGATTGACCGTCGACTCGTACGAAGACGACGCCGTCGGATACATGGAGAAGGGTTCCAACGGGAAACTGTGGGTGGCGCGCGTCACGCTCAAGCCCCGCATCGTCTTCGCGCCGGGAACTCAACCGAGCGCCGCGGCGCTGGACGAAATTCACCACCTTTCCCACGGCGAGTGCTTCATCGCGAACTCGGTAAAGACCGACGTGTCGGTGTTGCCACAGTCGTGAGCGGACGTTAACGACGGCCCATTGGCGGCCTTGCTTCGGTCAAGATGGCTACCGATAATTTGACCATGTACGAACGCTCGACTCGCAACATCCGCGTCGCCGTCCAGCCGGCCTTCCTCGACGATCAATCCGATCCGGGCGAGGAGCGGTATATGTGGTCCTATACCGTCACGATCGAGAACAAGGGCTCGGAGACGGTGCAGCTTCTGGCGCGCCATTGGCACATCACCGACGGCCGCGGCACGGTGAAGGAAGTCCAGGGTGAAGGCGTGGTCGGGGCGCAGCCGGTGATCGCGCCGGGGCAGAAATTCCAGTACACCAGCGGTTGCCCGCTGCCGACGGCGTCGGGCTACATGATGGGCAAATACAAGATGCGCTCGAGCACGGGCGAGGCTTTTGAGGCCGAGATACCTGCTTTTCTGCTCGAAAGCCCACACGAGCACAGGCAGATCCATTAGATGCCCTTCCGGGCGCTCTAGTTCCCGGATTCACGCAGCGGAAAGCGCGTTGGAGCGTTGCGAATCTCGAGGGTTCCCTGTGGACCCCGGGACAGCCTAAACTCGGGCCTTCCCCCCTATCGAGAGCGTTCATGTCCGAAGCCAAATCCTCCCTGCGCACCGTTGCCGGCGGCCTCAAGCGGCCGAGCCGCGCCGAGGCGGAAGAAGCCATCCGCACCATGCTGCTGTGGGCGGGCGACGACCCGACGCGCGAAGGCCTGGCCGACACGCCGGCGCGGGTGGCACGCGCGTTCGAAGACTGGTTCTCCGGCTACAAGGAGGATCCCGAAGAGTACATGCGCCGCACCTTCGAGGAGGTCGAAGGCTACGACAACATGATCGTGCTGCGCGACATCCGCTTCGAGAGCCATTGCGAGCATCATCTGGCGCCGATCATCGGCAAGGCGCATGTCGGCTATCTGCCCAACAACAAGGTGGTCGGCATCTCCAAGCTGGCGCGCGTGGTCGAGGCCTATGCCCGCCGCCTGCAGGTGCAGGAGAAGATGAACGCACAGATCGCCAACACCATCCAGAAGGTGCTGGAGCCCAAGGGCGTCGCGGTGGTGATCGAGGCGTCGCACCAATGCATGACGACGCGCGGCGTGCACAAGACGGGCGTCAGCATGGTGACTTCCACCATGCTGGGTGATTTCCGCAGCAACGAGATCACGCGGCGCGAATTCCTCGCCGTGATCGGCAATCCCACCTCGCATATGGGCTGATGCTTCGACGGGCTCGGCATGAGGAATTGGATAAAAACCTCATCCTGAGCTTGTCGAAGGATGCGGCGCCGAAGGATAGAGTATGACCATTGCCCAAATCGATCCGCTCGACCTCGTGCGGACGCTGATCGCGTTCGACACCACCAGCCGTGGCTCCAATCTGGCGCTGATCGATTACGTGCAGGAGCTGCTGGAGGGCGCGGGGGCGCGCTGCCGCCGCACCTTCGACGCGACGCGCGCCAAGGCCAATCTGTTCGCGAGTTTCGGCGGTGATGCGCCGGGCGGCTATGTGCTGTCCGGCCATACCGACGTGGTGCCGGTCGACGGGCAGGAATGGACGTCCGATCCGTTCCGCGCGGTGATCCGCGACAACAAGCTGTTCGGGCGCGGCACCTGCGACATGAAGGGGTTCATCGGCGTGGCGCTGTCGCTGCTGCCGGACATCGCGCGGGCGAAGCTGAAACGGCCGATCCATTTCGCGCTGTCCTATGACGAGGAAGTCGGCTGTGCCGGCGTGCCGGGCTTGCTGGAAGACCTGAAGACCGCCGGGATCAAGCCGGCGCTCGCCATCGTCGGCGAGCCGACGCTGATGAAGGTGGTCGGGGCGCACAAATCCGGCGCGGTGCTGCACACCCATTGCCACGGCCGCGAAGGCCATTCGAGCGCGCCGGAAAAGGGCGCCAACGCGGTGATGATGGCGGGCGAGTTCGTCGCGATGCTCGACGGCGTGTGGAACGAATTGCGCGCCGATGCCGATCCGCGCTTCGACCCGCCGCACACCACGGTGCAGGCAAACATGATCAGCGGCGGCTCGGCGGTGAACATCCTGGGGCGCGACGCACTGGTGACGTGGGAATACCGCGCGCTGCCCGACCGCGACGCGAGCAAGGTGGTCGAGCTGGTGACGGCGCGCGCCGACGCGACGCTCTTGCCGAAATACCGGGCGCGGGCGGCGGAAGCGGCGTTCGAGACCAAACTGCACGCGGCGTATCCGGGCCTGGTGCTGGACGAGGAATCGCCGGCGGTGGCGCTGGCGCGCGAGGTGTCGGGCGCCAACCGGGTCGAGACCGTGGCCTATGGCACCGAGGCGGGACACTTCCAGCGCGCCGGCATCCCGGCGGTGATTTGCGGGCCCGGCTCGATCGACCAGGCGCACAAGGCGGACGAGTTCGTGGCGCTGCCCGAGCTGACGGCCTGCGCCGGCTTCCTGCGCAAGGTGATCGCGCGGGCAGCGGAGTAGGCGGTTATTCCTGACAAGAGCAGGTGTGCGAGGGGAAGTTCTTCTCCAGCCATTCCTGCGCCCCGGACACCGACGTGCTTTCGTGCAGCTGGCAGACGTTGGAGCCGCGCCGCACCTTCATCTGCGCCAGATCCCACATCTCGACCGAGATTTTGTCGTCGATGCAGTAGACCCAGTATTTCTGGACCTCGTAGGCCAGCCGCGTCTGCGCGTGCCGTGGTTGCGCCGCGGCAGGTGCCAAGAGCGAGAGGACGGCGATAATGGCGAGGATCGGGCGCATCGTGGGCTCCGGCGAAGTCCGGACACGGTCCTACGGAGGACGCGTCGCGTCAACGCCGCCATGCACCCGGCGCGGATGGCGCGCGGCCTGCCGCCGGCTATGCTTGTCCCATGAGCGATGAACTCTTGCCCGAACGCGTCGAGGTCGTCGGCCTCGACCATGTTTATCTCACGGTGTCGGATCTGGCGCGCAGCGAAGCGTTCTACGACACCGTGCTGGGCCTGCTCGACTTCCGCAAGATCGACGCGGCGATCGGCGGCGAGCCGCACCGGCACTATTTCAACAAGGTGATGCAGATCAGCATAAGGCCGGCGCATGGTGGCAAGCACAATCCCTATGCGCCCGGATTGCATCACCTGTGCCTGCAGGTCGGCGATGTCGCGGCGGTCGACAAGCTGGCGAGGTTGTTGAAGGCGGCGGGGATCGAGACGACGGCGCCGGCGCATTATCCGCAATATGCCGACGACTATTACGCGATCTTCTTCGGCGATCCCGACGGGCTTCGGCACGAGGTGGTGGCGCGGCGGGCGCGGCGCAAGCTGGCGGTCGAGCGCTGGGATGAATTGACGAGCTTTCTCAATCCCTGGGCGAAGGTGAAAGTTTGAGCACAGGTATCATCCCCGGCCGAGCGAAGCGAGGGAAAGGGGACCCAGGTACCAACCACCGTGACGGTTTTTCCTACCTGGGTCCCCTTCCCGTTCGCTGCGCGAACGCCGGGGATGACAACCTTTATTTTTCTTGAATCAGCGCCGCGCGCAGATCGTCCACTTCCCTGAAATGGTACGCCCGCCAACCGAACGCGTTGGCGGCTTCGACGTTTTTGACGCTGTCGTCGAGGAATATCACGTCGGCGGGGGACCCGACCGGCAGCTTCGCCTGGGTGCGTTCGTAGAAGCGCCTGTCGGGCTTGGCGGCGCCCAGCGCCGCGGCATAGTGCATGGCGTCGAAGTGCCTGGCGAGGCCGAGCGTCTGCATCAAGTATTTCGCGCGGTGATGTTCCTGCACCGTGCCGAGATAGGCCTTGCCGCCCTGCCCGCGCCAGGCATCCACTTCATCGAGCACCGCGCGGTCGAGCTTGCTGTCGGCGGCGAACCAGTAGTCGACGAAGGCGCGCGGCGTGGTGGCGCATTCCATTTCGGGCCACATGGAGTCGAGCACCGCGTAGAGATCGGCCTCGCCGGTGACGATCTTCTGGAAATGAGCGCGGAAGAAGCGTTCCTGCAAGCGCGCCGGATCGATGCCGAGATCGCGCTGGATATGCCGGTCCCAGCGGCCGCCTTCGGCATGGCCGCGCACCACGACGCCGTCGAGATCCAACACCAATACGCGCATGCCTGCCCCGCTTTCGCTCGATCCTAGCGGCGAATAGACTGGCGCGCGAGACGCAGGAACCGAGCACATGTCGCGCCGATCATGGGTTTACGTCGTCGTCACCGTCGTGGTCGTCGCCATCGCCGGCGCGATCTTCGGCTTCGTGCAGATCGACCGCTCCAATTTCGGCATCCCGCGCTTCTATGCCTGGCGTTCGCTGAGCGGACAGTTCCATGGCAGCCACCGCGCCAACGTCAACGGCGTCAGCCTCTATTACGAAACCTACGGCCAGGGGCCGCCGGTGCTGGTGCTGCACGGCGCGGGCGCGTTCCTGGAATCGATGCATTATTTCATCGAGGGCTTGGCGGCGACGCACACGGTGATCGCGGTCGACAGCCGCGGCCAAGGTCGCTCCACCGATGCCGCCGGGCCGCTGAGCTATGCCGCGATGGGCGACGACATGATCAAGCTGCTCGATACGCTCAAGATCGAGCGCGCCGACGTGGTGGGGTGGAGCGATGGCGGCATCATCGGCCTCGACATGGCGATGAAGCATCCGGCGCGGGTGCGGCGCTTGATGGCGATCGGCGCCAATTACGACGTGAACGGGCTCGATCCCAAGGTGCTGCAAGCGGGATTCTTCGATCAGGAGGCCCGCGACGTGCGCCCGTTCTACGAAGCGGTGGCGCCCGATCCGAAGCACTTCCCGGTGCTGGTGAAGAAGATCGAGACCATGATCCGCACCCAGCCGCATTACACGCTCGCAGAGCTCGGACACATCAAGGCGCGCGTGCTGATCGTGGCCGGCGAGCACGATCTGATCCTGCGGCCGCACACCGACGCGCTGACGCGGGCGATCCCCGGCGCGAAAGAGGTCATCGTCGCCGGCGCGAGCCATGCGGGGCCGCTGGAGATGCCGGACAGGTACAACGAGATCGCGCGCGGATTTCTGAACGCGCCGTAGCGCTATTCGTCCGACTCCACCGCATCCGCCGTGATCGCATGCACCGCGCCGCAGAATTCGCAGCGGGCGCGGATGATGCCGTCGGGATCGGCGAGCGCACGGCGCGCTTCCGGCGTGTAGCCCTTCAGCACGGCGGAGATGCGGCCGGCGTCGCAGGTGCAGCGGAATTCGACGCGCTGGAACGGCAGCACGCGAGTCTCGTCCTCGTGGAACAGGCGCCACAGGAGTTTCTCGGCCGGGAGCTGGGTGTCGAGCAGCTCGATGTCCTCGACGGTGGCGAGGAATTGGGTGAGACGCTCCCAATCGTCGTCGGCGCCCAGGCCGTCGGGCGTCGCTTGCAGCATGATGCCGCCGGCGCGCCAGGTCGGCTCGGTCTTGCCCGGCAGATAGAGCGGCGCGGCGGCGAGGCGCAGCGCGGTGGGAAGCTGCTCGGATTGCGCGAAATAGGTCTCGGCGGACGACGCGATGCCGGCGGGGCTGAGTTCGACGATACCTTGATAGGTCTGACCGCCGCGCTGGGGTTCGATGGTGATGCCGAGCGAACCTTCGCCGGCAAGCGCGTCGAACTGCGTCGGGCTGCCGAGCTCGGCAAAGCGCTCGGCATCGAGGCGGCCATAGGCGCGCAGGCCGATGGGCGCTTCCGGCGTCGCGCCGTAATAGTCGGCGGTCATCAGGTCGAGCGGGCCGTCGGACTTGGTCTGCACCGAGAGGCGGCCATCGAGCTTGAGCGAGGTCCCCAGGATCGCGGCCAACGCCAGCATCTCACCGGCGGCGCGCGCGGCGGGCTCGGGAAGCGCGTGCGCGGCAAGCGCGTTGGTGGCGGCGGCCTCGAGCCGCACGACGCGGCCGCGCAGGTTCACATCGGGCAGATCGAACGGCAGAACGAAATCGGCCGGCGGAGCGTGGGTGTATTTGGCGGAGGGCATGGGGGGTTATATGGGGTGCGGCGGCGGAAATACAAATGGGCTATTGTTCCGCCATGACCAAGCCACTGAATCCAGACAGTGACGACGCGACATCCGATGATATGTCCGCGGAAGGCCGCATCCCCACGACCGCGACATTGCGCGTGCTAGAGGTGCTGTCGGAGCACGGCGATGCCATGACGACGGTGCGTGAGATCGATCACTTCTCTTATTTTCCAACAGCAGAGGGACGGAGCCGGTTCATCGAGAAGTGTCTGGCGGTCGGGCTTAAGCTGCGCAGGCTCAGCGAACCGGATCACATCCTAGACCGCTACGGTGCTATCCTGTTTCATGACGATGTTCCCGACGAAGATCTTCTGCTGAAGATGCACGAGATGCTGACCGCAATGGCCGAAGCCGAGGCCGGCAACTATGACGGCTGGGAGACGCAGCTGATCGCGTGAGCGCGGTAACCTCTCCCGCTTGCGGGAGAGGTCGAAATGCAAAGCATTTCGGGTGAGGGCGACGGTGCGGGTCTGCGAGCCCTCACCCGTCTCGCTTCGCTCGCCGACCTCTCCCGCAAGCGGGAGAGGTTATTGCGCGAGCGCCCAGCACAGCACCGCCTTCTGCGCGTGCAGCCGATTCTCCGCTTCGTCGAACACCACGCTGTGCTTGCCGTCGAGCACTTCGTCGGTCACTTCCTCGCCGCGGTGGGCGGGGAGGCAGTGCATGAAGAGGGCGTCCTTGGCGGCTTTTTCGATCAGGCGTTCGTTGACCTGGTAGGGCTTCAGGAGATTGTGGCGGCGGTTGGTGGTGTCTTCGTCGCCCATCGAGACCCAGGTGTCGGTCACGACGCAGTCGGCGCCGGCGACGGCGGCCTGCGCGTCTTCGAGGAACTGCACCTTGGCGCCGGCCTCCTGCGCCCAGCGGCGCAGGGTTTCGCGCGGCGCGAGCTCGACCGGGGTCGCGATGCGCAGCGTGAAGCCGAGGCGCGCGGCGGCGTGCACCCAGCTCGCCTGCACGTTGTTGGAATCGCCGGTCCAGGCGACCGTGCGGCCCTTGATGGAGCCGCGCTTCTCCTCGAACGTCATGATGTCGGCGAGGACCTGGCAGGGATGGCTCGCCTTGGTCATGCCGTTGATCACCGGCACCGAGGAATTCTCCGCCAGCTCGTGCAGCATGTCCTGGTCCAGGGTGCGGATCATCACGCAATCGACATAGCGCGACAGCACGCGCGCGGTGTCGGCCATGGTCTCGCCGCGGCCGAGTTGCATCTCGGCGCCGGTCAGCATGATGGTCTTGCCGCCGAGCTGCTGCATGCCGACGTCGAACGAGATGCGGGTGCGGGTCGAGGGCTTGTCGAAGATCAGCGCCAGCATCTTGCCGGCGAGCGGCGCGTCGGAATCGGCGGTGCCCTTGGACAGGCCGGCGCGCGCGTCCTTGCGCTTGCGCGCCGAGGCGATCAGGCCGTTCAGCGTCGCGGCGTCGAAATCGGTGAGGTCGAGGAAGTGTTTGGGCGCCGGGCTCATGCCGCCACCGTCTTGGCCGGCGCGTCGAAGCCGGTCGCGGCCTCCGACAGGAGCGCGATCGCCTCGCGTACCTGGTCCTCGGTGATGGTGAGCGGCGGCAGGAGGCGCACGACGTTGTCGCCGGCGCCGACGATCAGGATGCCCTTGGCGCGCGCCGCCGCGACGAAATCGGTGTTGGGCACGCGCATCTTGAGGCCGAGCATCAGGCCCTGGCCGCGCAATTCCTCGAACACGGCGGGATGCGCCGCGATCAGGCCGGCGAGCTGCTGGCGCATGTAATTGCCGACGGTCTGCACGTGATCGAGGAAGCCGGGCTCGAGCACCATGGAGATCGCTTCGTTGCCGACCGCCATGCCGAGCGGGTTGCCGCCATAGGTCGAGCCATGCGTGCCCGCGGTCATGCCCTTGGCCGCTTCGGCGGTGGCGAGACAGGCGCCGAGCGGGAAGCCGCCGCCGATGCCCTTGGCGACGCACATGATGTCGGGCGTGACGCCGACCCATTCATGGGCGAAGAACTTGCCGGTACGGCCGACGCCGCATTGGATCTCGTCGAAGATCAAGAGCAGGCCGTGCTGGTCGCACAGCTTGCGCAGCGCGCGCAGGAATTCCGGCGGCATCGGGTTGAGCCCGCCCTCGCCCTGGATCGGCTCGATCATCAGCGCGGCGGTGGCCGGCGTGATCATCGCTTCGAGGGCTTTCAGATCGTTCGGCGGCACCTGGTCGAAGCCTTCGACCTTGGGGCCGAAGCCTTCGAGATATTTCTCCTGCCCGCCGGCGGCGATGCCCGCCATGGTGCGGCCGTGGAAGGCGCCCTGGAAGGTGATGATACGGAACTTCTCGGGATGGCCGTTCACGAAGTGATAGCGGCGCGCCATCTTGAAGGCGCACTCACAGGCCTCGGCGCCCGAGTTCGTGAAGAAGGCGGTGTCGGCGAAGGTGTTCTCGACCAGCTTCTTGGAAAGGCTCTCCTGCCCCGGCACGCGGTAGAGGTTGGAGGTGTGCCACAGCTTGCCGGCCTGCTGCGTCAGCGCCGCGACGAGGCGCGGATTGGCGTGGCCGAAGGCGTTGACCGCGATGCCGGCGCCGAAGTCCAGATATCGCTTGCCATCCTCGGCGAAAAGGTAGGGACCTTCGCCCCGGACGAACGCGACGTCGGCCCGGTTATAGGTTGGCAAAACGGAGGGGAACACGGCGCTCTCCACGGCTGGATATTCCACAAAACGAGGTCGGGCTTTATCGGGCTTTCGCGGCGGCGGCAAGCGGCCGCACCCGCGCGCATGGCTGCCCCGCCGGTGGCGCGAGACGCTGCGGCAGCTTGGCCAAGGCACCGGTTTTTGCGGAGTGTGGCGCAATTTCGCCGCGAAGCATGACAAACTCCTACCAACGCGCGTTGCTTTGATCGAGGCGGGGTTGACCGGCGAAGAGCGTCATACCGGGTTGGAATACTGGCATGCGGCGGCGCCGCGGGCCGGCGTCGATCCGCGCGCCGTCGAGCGGATGCTGGCGAGCCCCGGCTTCGACGCGGCGGTGCGCAAGAGCGTGACCGATGCCCTCGCCTTCTTCGCGCGCAACACCAGCTTCAACCTGAACTTCCTGGATCACGGCACCTATTTCCTGGGCGCGCTGGCGCTTTATCTCCACGTCACCGGCGGGCTGTCGCATCGCCGGCTTGCGGCGCTGTGCGGTACATCGCGGCTGCTCAGCGCGGGGCGCGCCTCGGCGATCCTGCTCAGCCTGTGGTCGAAGGGCTTCCTGGTGCGCGGCGAGCATCGCGGCGAGGATCGCACCGTGCGCTACACGCCGACGGCGCGGATGATGACGGCCTATCGCGAGCGGTTGAAGATCGAGTTCGAGGCCTCGGCGCTGATCGAGCCGGCGATCGCGCCGTTGCTGGCGCGCTGGGACGAGCCTGGTGTGTTCGAATGCTATCTGAGGCTCGCGGGCGAGGACCTGGTGCATGCCGCGAACACGCCGACGCCGGAGGTCGACGTGTTCAACAGGATCGGCGCCTTCCGCGCGAGCATGCTGGTGCTCTATGTCCTGATGGAAACCGCGGACGATGGCGGCGCGTTTCCGCCGCTCGGCAGCGCGAGCACTTCGATCTCGGCGCTGGCGGCGCGGTTCCGCGTCTCGCGCTCGCACGCGCGCCGCGTGCTGCGGCTGTGGGAAGAGGCGGGCCTGCTGGCGCGCGGCGAGACGGAAGGGACGGCACGGCTCACGCCGCTGCTGCACGCGACCTTCAAGCGCTATGTCGCGATCAACTTCATCATCGCGCTGCGTTACGGCCATGCGGCGTTGCTAGCGCTCGGCGACTCAGCGCATGAGGAGAGGCGCGGCAGCGAGCCCGCTGGAACTCGGCACCGTCACGATGGCGCCGCCAGCGTCGCTGAGCGCACGCCTTAAGTCCCACGCCCTAAGTCACTGAAAAACCGCAATTGGCACCGATTCTTCTTGTGGACAAGGGATAGTGGCGATGCCGCAACCCTTGTACGATGTAAGGGGGGCGATACGATATCTTGTGGCCTGAGCCATGAGGGAGCCCGTCATGACGCAATTGCTGAACTGGTCCGACGACCGGGTCGAACAGCTCAAGAATCTCTGGACCGAAGGGCTCTCCGCGAGCCAGATCGCCCGTGCGCTCGGTGGCGTCACCCGCAATGCGGTGATCGGTAAGGTACACCGTCTCGGCCTCGCCGGTCGCGCCAGCCCGTCGCGCAGCGAACGGCCGCGCCTGCCGATGGCGCCGAAGGTCTCGATGCGCACGCACACGTCGCCGGCCCCGGTGGTGGAAGAGGATCCGCTGACTCTGGCCGATGGCAGCCACGCCACGGTGCTGACGATCAACGACCGCATGTGCCGCTGGCCGATCGGCGATCCCAGCGCCGACGAGTTCCACTTCTGCGGCCGCAATCCGAAATCGGGCTCGCCCTACTGCGAAGCGCATGCGCGCAAGGCGTATCAGCCGCAGCAGCAGCGGCGCGACAGAGGTCGAATGGCGGGCTGACGCCCGCTGGGGCCGGATGGCGGGCTGACGCGCGCTTCCCGCTCAAGTTGAATCGCGCCTTAAAGGCATGACGGCCCTGTGTTAGGCTTTGCGGCATGAACAAGCGTGTCGCAAAGCCCAAGCGCAAAGTGCCGCTGATTCCGGACGAGGCCATCTCCGAGGCGGAGATGGAGCGCTGGCTGCGCGACAACCACGACGAGATCAGCGCGAAACTAGAAGAAGCGCGGGCGAGTATCCGGCGTGGCGACGTGGCGCCGATGCCGCCCCTGTCCGAACTGCTGGCTAGCGCCCGCCGGTATCATAGATCGCGCCGCTGACCGTCGGCCGATTATGCCGGGGCAGATCGATCGCACGCCAGAAGCGGTGCAGGACCTTCTCGAAATCTGGTCCTACATCGCGGCCGACAACGCACCCGCCATCGCTGACGCCGTGCTCGCCAGAATTGCGAGCGCGCTGGAGATACTAGCGGCGAGACCACTCATTGGACGGCCGCGGAAAGATATGGAGGGCAACCCACGCTGCTTTTCGGTCCGAGCGTATCTTGTGTTCTATGAGCCGCTGCCACGGAAGCGTGGCATTCTTGTCTGGCGCGTGTTGCACGGCGCGCGTGATTTGCGGAAGCTGGTCAAACGGCCATCCAAGGACGACAACTTTCCAGCACATTGGGATCCTAAGCTTAGAATTCCACGTGGACAAGTTGTCGC
>JADMIO011081424.1_pt1 | contig 68003 bp, 46 predicted proteins | sample 8958161 | NCBI WGS metagenome assembly JADMIO01 (sample SAMN16585339, study PRJNA669376) | soil metagenome | isolation source: Crop rotation soil | place: USA: Cullars Rotation, Alabama | collected 2011 | reverse complement strand
GCCGCGACTTCAAGTCACGTGAATTCCAAGCTTCGGATCCCACTGTGCTGGAAAGTCGGCGGTAGCAACTCCGCTTACCACGTCTTCACTTTTATTCTAACTCCTGCCCCCTTAAAAACGATGAGCAACATTCAAGTCTCAGTCTACGCAGGCACAGACATCGGCATGCATCGCAGCGGCAACGAAGATGCATTCCTGATCGCCGATTTGACGACCGGCACCATCGGGCTGGGGCCTGAGATGAGCACGCACGTGATGGGCGAGCGCGGCAGCCTGTTGGTCGTCTCCGACGGCATGGGCGGCGCGGCGGCGGGCGAAGTCGCCAGCGAATTGGCCGTCACCACGATTCGCGAAGCACTGATGGAAAGCCCGCCCGACCTCGACACGGTGAGCCGTTTGCGATTGGCCACAGAGATGGCCAACGAGCGCATCTGGAACGAGGCGCAGGCCAACCCGGAACTCAGCGGCATGGGCGCAACGGTAACGGCGGTCATCGCGCAAAGTGGTCTGGTTTACATTGCTCAGGTCGGTGATTCGCGCGCTTACCTGATTCGCGGGCGGCAGATCAAGCAGCTCACCAAAGACCAGTCATTCGCGCAGATGCTGATAGACGCCGGCGCTATCCAGCCCGAACAGGCCGCCTCGGTGCCGCAGAACGTCATCATGCAGGCGCTCGGCACGCAGCCCAACGTTAAGGTCGCCATGACGACGATCTGGCTGTGCCGCAACGACTGCCTGCTGTTGTGCAGCGACGGGCTGTCGAACAAGCTGGGGCCGGACGAGATGAAGCAGGTCGTCGAGCAGTCGCCGGACTTGAAGGCGGGCTGCCGCGCGCTGATTCAGGTCGCCAACGAGCGCGGCGGCGAGGACAACATCACCGTCGTGCTGGCGCGCTTCGACGGCGAGGGCTTACAGACGGCGAGCGAATCGCAGACTATCACCGGCAGCCTGACCGGCACGCACGAAGACTTCTTCGCGGCGGCGAGCAACAGCTATAGCGCGAACAGCTACAGCGCGCCGCCGCCTGACCCCGGCTCGACGACGATGCTGAGAGCGCCGACGATGGACGAGCCGCCCGCCGAGATGCAAGCGATGCCGCCGATAGTCGTGCCGCAGCCCGCCATGGCGATGCAGACGGACGACACGACGCCATACGTCTCGACCGAGTTCGCCAATGCCGGTCATGTTCAGTACAAAAAGCGGAGCTACGTGGCAATCATCATGGCGGCGCTCGCCGCGCTGCTGCTGATCGCGGCGACGGTCTACTTCTTCTATCGCTACTATGTGAGGTCCGTAGCGCCGCCCTCCGCCGAGCCGCCCGCTGCCACTGAGCCGTCAAGCGAGTCGTCCGCCTCACAATAACCGGCAGATAAAATTAAGACGACGCGGCGACGCGGCGAACGAGCGACGCGGGGACAAGAGACGATGGCTCGCGAATCATGATGAGGATGACGGATCGCGCCGGCCATCGCCGCGTCGCCCCTCGCCCCTTCTCCGCGTCCCTCTCCGTCGCCTTGCGGCGCGCGCCGCGCCTCGCATATAGTACGGCGCGAACGGTTGACCTTGGCTAATCCATTTGGCTCTGCGCAGACTATGAAAAATCAAGCGGACGCGACGGTTCCTCCTCCAACCAGAGAACACGCAAGGCTCAGAGAAAAAGGCAGCGGTGTGCCGCCGTGGCGGCGCTGGGGGCCTTACGTCAGCGAGCGCGCATGGGGCACGGTGCGCGAAGACTACAGCGATAACGGCGATGCCTGGCGGCACCTGCCGCATGATCTGGCGCGCGCGAAGGCTTATCGCTGGGGCGAAGATGGGCTGGCCGGCATCTCTGACCGTTATCAACTGCTGGTCTTCGCGCTGGCCCTGTGGAACGAGCGCGACCCCATCTTGAAGGAGCGCGCCTTCGGCCTCGTGCCTTATGAAGGCAATCATGGCGAGGACGTCAAGGAGTATTACTTCTATCTCGACTCGACGCCGACGCACTCGTATATGAAGTACCTCTACAAGTACCCGCAGCGTGAGTTTCCTTACAAACAGTTGATTGAGGAGAATCAGCGGCGCGACGGGCGTGGCTTCGAATACGAGTTACTGGACACAGGCATATTCGACGACGACCGTTATTTCGATGTCTTCGTCGAATACGCCAAGGCTTCGCCGGAAGACATATTAATACGCATCACGGCGCACAACCGTGGCCCCGAAGACGCGCCGCTGCACATCCTGCCGCACCTATGGTTCCGTAACATCTGGGGCTGGACTAATCCGCCCGGCTCGCCGCCGGTCATCGCCGTCGGCCCGCAAGGCGATGGCTTCATCAGCCTCGTCGCCGACCACACGCTTGCCGAGATGCTCAAGACGATCCCGCACAAGTATCACATCGGCGCGCGCTACCTCTACTGTGACACCGGCGGCGACATGCTGTTCACGAACAACGAGACCAACCCCGCGATCCACACACAGCCGCGCAACACGACGCGCTCAGACTATTTCAAAGACGCTTTCCACCGCTACGTGGTGAACCGCGAGCCGGCGATCAACCCTGAGCGGCGCGGCACAAAAAGTTGTTTTCATTACAAAGCCGTAGTGCCGGTGGGCGGCTCGGTGGTGATGCGTCTGCGCCTCACAACAGATCAATACGGCGAAACCGGGCCGGACGGCCATCACGTCGCCGGCAGCCAGAGCCGTACAGGTCAATCGCCGTTCGCCGACTTCGATCATCTCTTTGCGGAGCGCCGCCGCGAGGCCGACGAGTTTTACGACAACATCCACCCGCCGAAGGCCAGCGAAGACGAGCGGCGCGTACAGCGGCAAGCCTTCGCCGGTCTGCTCTGGACCAAGCAGAGTTACATCTTCGACGTACACGAATGGCTAGGCGGCGATAACCCCGCAGACCCGCCGCCCGCCTCGCGCTGGAACATACGCAATCAACACTGGCTGCATCTGAATTCGCTCAGAATTCTGACCATGCCGGATAAATGGGAATACCCGTGGTTTGCGGCGTGGGACCTGGCGTTTCAGTGCGTGCCGCTGGCGCTCGTAGACCCTGAGTTTGCTAAAGAGAACCTGTGGCTGATGCTGTTCGAGCAGTTCCAGCACCCTAGCGGTCAGATACCGGCTTATGAGTGGGAGTTCGCCGACCTGAACCCGCCGGTGCATGCGTGGGCCTGCTGGCGCGTCTACAACATGGATCGCATACGCAGCGGCGTCGGCGACCGCGCCTGGCTCGAAAAATGTTTTCACAAGCTGCTCATCAACTTCGCATGGTGGGTGAACAAAGTGGATCGCGAGGGGAATAACATTTTCGAAGGCGGCTTCCTCGGCCTCGACAACATCACGGTGATTGACCGCAGCGAGAAGCTGCAAGGCGGCGTCGTGCTGGAGCAGTCGGACGCGACCGGCTGGATGGGCATGTTCTGTCTGAACCTCATGCGCATGGCGATAGAGCTTGCGAAAAAGAATCCCGTGTACGAGGGGCTGGCGACGAAGTTCTTCGAGCATTACGTCTACGTCGGCGCGGCGATGAAGCGGCGCGGCGGGCGCGATTACAGTTTGTGGGACGAGCGCGACGAGTTCTTTTACGATGTGCTGCGTTTCCCGAACGGCGAGTTTCACAAGTTCCGCGTGCGTTCGCTTGTCGGCATCATCCCATTGTACGCGGTCGAGCGGTTGGAGATGGATTGGATCACGCCCTTCGAAGACTTCAAGGGCAACATGGAATGGTTTGTGCGCAACCGCCAGGACATCGTGCAGAACTGCGTTCATTTGATCGAGCACGACGGCATGAAGGTCTACGTGCTGGCGATTGTTGACCAGCAACAGATGGCGAGCATCCTGCGCCGCGTCTTTGACCGCGCCGAGTTCCTCTCGGACTACGGCATACGCAGCCTGTCGAAATACCACGAAGCCCACCCTTACGTCTTCGGCAACAGTGAAGTGCGTTACGAACCGGCGGAGTCGGACAATAAGATCAAGGGCGGCAACTCGAACTGGCGCGGGCCGATCTGGTTCCCGACCTCTTTCCTGTTGATCGAGTCCATACGCAAGCTCGGCAAGGCGTATGGGTCGAGCTTCAAGGTACGGCTGACGGACGGCGGCGGCGAGGTGACGCTATGGGAGATGGCCGAAGCGGCGGCTAACCGCATGATCAGCATCTTCACGCGCGACGAGTCGGGCCGCCGCCCGGTCTACGGCGGCGCGAAGAAGTTTCAGGAAGACCCGCACTGGAAAGACTACCTGTTATTCTACGAATACTTTCATGGCGACAATGGCGCGGGCGTCGGCGCTTCGCACCAGACCGGCTGGACGGCGCTGGTCGCCTCGCTGATAGACGAGTGGCGGCATTGAAGCCCTGGCGCTCCATCAATCACTGCAAACTGTTTTAAAGACGACGAATCGTTCAGGACAGGCTCCTGAGCGAAGCGGTGTGAGATCGCTTGCAAACTCGCCGGTTGTCATCGAGCGGATGGCCCCCCTATAATGCGTGCAGCACCCGCATCAATTCAGGATAATGATATGAATCGATCAAGAGCGGCTCACGCAATGAAGCGACTGGCGGCGCGTCAATCGCGCACAGTCTGGATGGCCGGCGCGCTGGCGGCGTTACTCTTTGCGCTATCTTTCGCGAGGACGAACGCGGACAGCAAGACGACGATGGGCGAAGACGACGAGCGCGTCCGCCTGACCGTGCGTGCGCCGTCCGCTTACGACTGCGGCTTTGACGCGCGCGGCGCTGAAGAGGCTGTCGCTCGTCACCGTATGCACGCGCTGCGCTCGTCGTATCAACTTGCCGCCCGCAGCACGCAAAACACCGCTCCGCACGTCTCTGATCAAGACGACATCGCTTTGATCGAAGACGACGGCTCGATCATCGTGCCGCCCAACGGCTTTGACCTCGCGAAGCGCGCCCTTGTGTTCACACCCGAAGCCGGGGGCTATCGCGTCGAGCCAAGCAGCGTTCGCTTCACCAGCGACTTCGGCACGCAGGTGCGCAGCTTCTTCGCCTTCGACGGCCAGCTCGGCGTCGGCGGTAACGGCTATCGCGACATGCCTCTGCTCGGCGCGCCGTTTACGTTCTATGGCATCACCTACGACACCATCTACATCGGCACGAGCGGCTACATCACCTTCGACCGGGGCGACACCAGCGGTCGCCCGTCTGTCACCACGCTCACGGCAAACGCGCCGCGCATCGCGCCGCTCTGGGCCAATCTCGACGCCAGCAGCAATGGTGGTGTTTATTACAAAAGGCTCGCAGACCGTCACGTCATCACATGGAGCGCCGTGCCGGAAGTGACCTATGGCGGCCTGAGCACGTTTCAAGCAGTGCTCTACGACGATGGGCGCATCGCCTTCGTCTACCGCAAGGTGAAGGCGCGCACGGCGCTGGTCGGCCTGTCGCCGGGCAACACCGAGCAGGAGGCGCAGCCGGTGGTCTTCTCCGCGCCGCCCGACACGGCCATCAGCGCGCCGCTGTTTCAACTCTTTTCCAAGCAGCGCCAACTCGACCTGCCGGCCTTGCTGCGCGCCTTCTATCGCACGCACACGGACGACGTAGACAGCGCATTCATTTGGGCAGACTTCGCTTACGATAATGGCCTCGGCGTCGCGCACTCTTTCAACGTGCGCAACGACATTAGCGGCATCGGCTTGAGCCTGTTTGATCGTGGGGCGATCTACGGCAGCGACGCGCGGCTGGCGACCATCATCACGATGGGCAACCAGAGAGACTGGCCCGCCGACCCGCAAGCCAACATGGCCGGTCTGAACTCTGCCATCAGCATCGTCTGCCACGAGCTTGGCCATCGCTGGCTGGCCTACGTCCGTTATCCGGGCAACAACCCGAACCTGCTGCTCGGTCGCGAGGACTCGCACTGGAGCTTCTTTTTAGACACGCGCACAAATGATCAGGGCAGTTCCTCGGCCTTGATGGAGGGCAACGCCTGGCGCGACGGCGGCGGCAACATCTTCACGACGAGCGAGACGGCGGTCAATTACTTCTCGCCGCTGGAGCAGTACCTGATGGGTCTGCGCTCGCCCGACGATGTCCCGCCCTTGACCTATCTGGAAACCGACGCGCAACTGCATGAGTTGCTGCGCCAGAAATCGCCGCTGACCGGCTATACCGTCAGCGCGCTCAAGCGCACGGCTCGCGTCGAGCAAATCATCGAGCGCGAAGGGCCGCGCCTGCCCGATGTGACGAATGCCCCGAAAACGTTCCGCGTCGCCTTTATCCTGCTGACCGAGCCGGGCGCGCAAGCCTCGACCGCGACGCTGCAAAAGATGAGCAAGTACCGCGACGCTCTGGTGCGTTATTTTTCAGTCGCCACCGAGCGCCGCGCCTCGCTCGACACCGCGCTCATCCAGAAGTAAGCGCCGCTTCATCAGGCGAGCCATCAGCGAAAAGCGAAAGCCCGCAACCGCGACTGACGTCGGCTGCGGGCTTTCGCTTTTGTAACCTATATCGCTTAGAGGTGAGCGATGGGTTATTGGGTGTCGGCGAGCACAGTCTTGCGGCTCGCCGGCGCGGCCTTGCGCCCTGTGTGGCTGATCACCTTGATCTTAACCGGGCGGCGACCGAATAACTTCGCCTCTTTGTAGGACGGCACGTAAACATCAACGTGGCGACCTCTGATACGCCCTCCCGTGTCCTTCACGGTGTAGGTTCCCGTATACTTCCCGGCGCGGATGTGCACCACTGTGCCGATTGGCAGCACGCGCGGGTCAGCCGCGATCATGCCCTGCTGGACATGCTCGCCGGAAGCCGTGCGCCCTTGCAGGCAGTAGGCGGTCGCGTGGAAGTCCTCGAACTCAGCGTCTGTAGCTTCGGCTACATCAAGATCAATGTCCCTGATCGCAGCCGGCGCAGCGCTTCTGGTGGCCCGCTTCACGTCGCCTTTGATGGCCGAGCGGGCGCTGACGCCTTTGCTTTCGTCAATGGTGAGTTGCGCTACATTAGCTGACTGGTTCGCGGTTCGTCGGGGTTCGATGACCGGGCGTTTGGCGGTAACGGCATCGCGCGCGGCGGGCAGGTCTTTGAAAGCGCCGGGGATGTCGATGGAATGCTCTTCGCTTGCTTTCGTAGCGGCGGGGGGATGGTCGGCGGCGCGCGGCGATTGGGCGTTGCCGCTGGCCGAATACCCAAATGCAAAAATCGCCAGGATGGATAAACCTGAGGAGAGGCTGCTGGTGAATCTCCTGTTGGGGGTTTGATTCATTCTTGCCTCCTGTTTATTTGGTTAGCAATTTACGCTGTTTGGAGCCAACGAACCAAGAACCCATCTTGCTCGCCAATGTTTTACTTCAATGCTCCGAACAACGCGCTTCGTAAACGAGCGGCCAGTATACCACGCCAACATGTGAAGCCAAGAGTCTACGCAAGCCATGCACTCGTTGCCGCTGCCGCTGAGCAGGAGTAAACGCTAACCTCCAAAGGCTTATGCCGAATCTTGCAATTTTCTTGCACCCGCAACACCCTCTCTAAGTGTTGAAAACGGCCCGTAACGATCCGACACAAAGAGTGAAGAAGTTGCCGCTTGATCTTTGCTTATATGGTCTACATTACATCTGCAAACAGGTTGAGCGGGCAGCCTCTCAGCGGCAAGTTTGGTTGGTCATCGTGACGCGCAAGTTGACATCACTCACACGGCAGCCTAGCATTGCTTATTCGCTGCGACCTCTTGAAAGTGACTGTTAGACGAAAGAGGCCGTCGCTCAACTCACAAACCGGAGAGCACCGCATGTCAACCATTCGCCCCTTCCGCGCCGAGCGCCCGCCTAAAGAGAAAGCCGCGCTGGTTTCCGCTGTCCCTTACGACGTGGTCAGCACCGCAGAAGCCCGCTTGCTCGCCGAGGGCAATCCGTTGAGTTTCCTGCACGTCTCGCGGCCCGAAATTGATCTGCCCGATGACACGGACATCTACGCGGACGCCGTCTACGCCAAAGGTAAGGAAAATTACGATCACTTGCGCCGCGCCGCGCCGCTCGAAGTCGAAGCGACGCCAAGCCTCTACGTCTACCGCCAGCGTATGGGCGACCACGAACAGACCGGCCTCGCCGCCTGCTGTTCGATTGACGAGTACGACGCCGACATCATCCGCAAACACGAGCGCACGCGCAAAGACAAAGAAGATGACCGCACGCGACACATGATCACGCTCGGCGCGCAGACCGGCCCGGTCTTTCTCACCTATCGCGGGCGCGATCAGATCAACACGCTTATCGCGCGCGCCACCGAAGGCGACCCGGTCAGCGACTTCGCCGCCGCCGATGGCGTCAACCACACCGTATGGCGCGTGGCCGACGAAGACGCCCGACAATTGGTTGAAGAATTCAAGCAAGTGCCGCTGCTCTACATCGCCGACGGCCACCACCGAGCCGCCAGCGCCAGCCGTGCGCGCGCCGCGCTACGTGAGCAGAATCCGAATCACACGGGCGACGAAGAGTACAACTATTTTCTCACTGTCCTCTTCCCTGCCGATCAGCCTCGCATACTGGCCTACAACCGCACCGTCAAAGACCTGAATGGCATGAGCGCCGACGAATTTGTAAGCAAACTTACGAAATCTTTCAGCGTCACCGATGCCGACACGCCGTCGCCGTCGCGCAAGGGCGACATCGCGATGTATCTCGAAGGCCGCTGGCACCGCTTGACTGTGCCCGCCGAAAGTCGCGACGCCGCCAACCCGATTGCCTCACTCGATGTCAGTGTGTTGCAGGATCGCGTGCTCGACCCGCTGCTCAGCATCAAGGACGTACGCACAGACAAGCGCATAGATTTCGTCGGCGGCATACGCGGCACGGCGGCGCTCGAACAGGCCGTCAACGAGGGCCGCGCGGCGGTGGCCTTCTCGCTCTACCCGGTGACGGTTGACGAGTTGATGGCCATCTCTGACGCCAACGAAATCATGCCGCCCAAATCCACATGGTTCGAGCCAAAGCTGCGCGACGGCCTCTTGAGCCATCTGATCTGAAAGCCGGCGCGGCTACCGAAGATACTGTGCAATGAATATTCTGGTTCTCAACTGCGGCAGCTCTACGGTCAAGTTCCAGCTCATCGCCACAGACCTCGACGAGATCGCGCGCAACGCCGACCGCAGGCTGGCGCGCGGCACGGTCGAGCGCATCGGCGGCGAAGCAATCATTACTTCAACAGTCGAAGGCCGCGCTCAGCAACGCTCGACCGCCAACCTGCGCGACATGCGCGCCGCCGTTGATTACATCATCCGCTGGGCCTCGTCGGAAGCCGCCGGCATCGAAGGCGTCCACAGCGTCGCCGACATACACGCCGTCGGTCACCGCGTCGTGCACGGCGGCGAACGCTTCACCCACTCCGTCCTCATCACCGACGAAGTGCTCGCCGGCATCGAAGACATGATCGAGCTTGCGCCGCTGCACAACCCGGCCAACATCAAAGGCATTCAGGCAGCCAAAGAGCTGTTCGGGCCGGGCCTGCCGCAAGTCGCCATCTTCGACACGGCGTTTCATCAAACGCTGCCCGAACGCGCTTACCTGTACGCTATTCCTTATCAGTTCTATCGCCGCTACAAAGTGCGCCGCTATGGCTTTCACGGCACGTCGCACCGCTACGTCGCTTACCGTTACCGGCTGCTGCGCAACCTCACGCGCGAAGAGACCAACGTCATCACCCTGCACCTCGGCAACGGCTGCTCGGCGGCGGCCATCAAGAAGGGCGATTCGATTGACACTTCGATGGGTCTGACGCCGCTCGAAGGGCTGGTGATGGGCACGCGCTCAGGCGACGTTGACCCGGCCATCATTGATTTCCTCGCCATCAAAGAAGGCTTGTCCATGCAGCAGCTCGAAACCATGTTGAACAAGCAGTCCGGCCTGATCGGCATATCGGGACTCACCAACGACATGCGCGAGCTGCTCGAAGAGGCGCACGAAAACAATGACCGCCGCGCGCGGCTGGCGATTGAAATCTTCTGCTACCGTGCGCGCAAGTACGTCGGCGCTTACCTGGCGGCGATGGGCGGCGCGGACGCCATCGTGTTCACGGGCGGCATCGGCGAGAACTCGCCGGAGATTCGCGCGCTGATCTGCGCCGGTCTCGAATGGGCGGGGCTTGAGCTGGATCAGGAACGTAATCTGAATTGCAAATCGGGCTGCGAAGGCTTGATCAGCACTGACGGCTCGCGGCTCGCGGCTTACACGATCCCGACGGACGAAGAGTTACTGATCGCGCGCGACACCGTGCGCTGCGTGCGCGGCACGCCCCAACGGTATTAGAATGCTTCTTCACGCAGTCGGCATACTGAAGGAACGTTAAATGAAAATACTCATCGCGGATAAGTTTCCTGAGAGCGGCATCAACGAACTCAAGGCCACAGGCGTCGAGGTCGTCTACGACGCCGAACTCAAAGACGACGCGCTGACGCAAGCGGTCGGCTCAACCGGCGCAGATGTGCTCGTCGTGCGCGGCACCAAAGTACCGGGCGCGACCTTAGAGGCCGGGCGCTTGAGTCTAGTCGTGCGCGCCGGCGCGGGCTACAACACGATTGATGTGAAGACGGCGTCGGCGCGCGGCATCTACGTCGCCAACTGTCCGGGCAAGAATGCCATCGCCGTCGCCGAACTCGCCTTCGGCCTGATCCTGTCGCTCGACCGCCGCATCCCGGCCAACGCTAAAGACCTGCGCGACGGCAAGTGGAATAAGAAAGAGTACAGCAAAGCGCGCGGCCTGTTCGGCTGCACGCTCGGCTTGATCGGACTGGGCCAGATCGGTCAGGAGATGCTCACGCGCGCCCGCGCCTTCGGCATGCCGGTCGTCGCCTGGAGCCGCTCGCTCACCGCAGAACGCGCCGAGGCGCTCGGCGTCGAGATGAAGTCATCGCCGAAAGAAGTGGCCGCCGCTTGTGACATCCTGAGCGTCCACGTCGCCCTCAAAGACGACACGCGCAACTTGATCAACGAAGACGTGCTCGCCGCGCTCAAGCCCGGCTCATTCTTCATCAACACGTCGCGCGCCGAAGTCGTAGATCAGGCGGCGCTGGCCCGTGCCGTCCGCGAGCGCGGCATACGCGCCGGGCTGGATGTCTTCGCCGGCGAACCCGCTGGCGGCAGCGGCACGGTCGAAGACGACATCTTCAAGCTCGACGGCGTCATCGGCACCCATCACATCGGCGCGTCAACCGATCAGGCGCAGCAGGCCATCGCCGACGAGACGGTGCGTATCATCCGCGAGTACAAAGAGAAGGGCCGCGCGCCGAATGTAGTTAATCTCGCAAAGCAGACGCCGGCGACGCACCTGCTGGTCGTCCGCCACTTCGACCGCGTCGGCGTGCTGGCGGCGATCTTCGATCAGTTGAAAGGCGCAGGCATCAACGCACAGGAGACCGAGAATATCGTCTTCGACGGCGCGGTCGCCGCCATCGCGCGCATTCATCTCGACCACTCGCCGTCAACCGAAGTGCTCGACGCCATCAAAGCGGCGTCGAGCGACATCATCGAATTGAGTTTGCTCAAACTTTAGAGAGGATTCATGACAGAACGCATCTACAACTTTTCCGCAGGCCCGGCGGTGCTGCCGCTGTCGGTGCTCGAACAGGTGCAGCGCGATTTCGTGGCGCTGCCCGGCCTCGGCATGTCCATCGTCGAGATCAGCCACCGCTCGAAGGCGTTTGACGAAATCCTTGAAGGCGCCGAAGCCGACCTGCGAAAACTCGCCGGCATCCCCGACAACTATCGCATCCTGTTTTTGCAGGGCGGCGCGTCGTTGCAGTTCTCGATGGTGCCGATGAACCTGCTGCCGGCGGGCGGCAAGGCCGATTACATCGTCAGCGGCTCGTGGTCGAAGAAGGCCGTCAAGGAAGCTCAGCGCGTCGGCACCGTGAATGTAGCGGCGACTACAGAAAGCGAAAACTTCACGCGCGTGCCGAGGCAGGAAGAATTGAAGCTCGACCCCGAAGCGGCTTACGTCCACATGACGACCAACGAAACGATCCACGGCGTCGAGTACAAGTACGACCCGGAGACGGGTGACGTGCCGCTGGTGGCCGACGCGTCGTCGGACATCTTCAGCGTGCCGATCAACGTCAGCAAGTACGCGATGATCTACGCGGGCGCGCAGAAGAACCTCGCGCCGGCTGGCGTCACGCTGGTCATCATGCGCGACGACCTGCTCGCGCGCAGCCCCGCCGGACTGCCCACGATGTTGAATTACAACACGCACGCCAAAGAGAACTCGCTCTACAACACGCCGCCGGTCTTTTCCATTTACGTCATGCGCCTGGTGCTCGCATGGCTGCTCGAACAGGGCGGCCTCGAAGCCGTCGGCAGGCAGAATGAAGAGAAGGCGGCGCTGCTTTACGACACGATTGACGCGAGCGAGTTCTACCGCGCGCACGCAGCAGCGGATTGTCGCTCGCTGATGAACGTGGCCTTCCGCCTGCCGAGCGAAGAGCTTGAAAAACAATTTGTGGCCGAAACTACAAAGGCGGGATTGGACGGCTTGAAGGGCCACCGCTCAGTCGGCGGCATTCGCGCCTCGATCTACAACGCCTTCCCGCGCGCCGGCGTCGAGGCGCTGGTCGCTTTCATGAAAGAGTTCGAGCGCACGCACGGCTGACGGAGCGACGCGGCGACGCGGCAACGGGCGACGCGGCGATGGGGCGACGTGGGGAAGATTAACGCAATCAATCAGGCTCGCCCTGTCTATGATCTCTCGTTCCTCATCGCCGCGTCGCCCCATCGCCGCGTCGCCCGTTGCCGCGTCGGTTTACTCGACGATGACGCGATCCGTGGCGCTGCGCCCGAAGGTCTCCGGGTGGTACATCTCTTCGGCCTTCGAGGGCGGCACCACGAATGCGCCCGGCGTCGTCGCCCTCGCTACATACGAATAAGTGTAGACGCCATCCCACAGCAGCGATGCGAAGGCTTCAACGCGCTCGTCGCGCATGTTCTGGTGCTCGTACCAGACGCGCTGCCACCACCGGCGGCTGGTTGACTCGTTCGGGTCTTGCGGGATGTCGCCGGTCACCGCCAGTTCCGGGTTCATCGCTTCAAGCCCCGCCGGTATCGGATCAACCAACGCCACGTGATAGCGGCGCGACGGCGCGACCATTGAGAGGCGCACGCGCACCCGCGCGCCGGCCTTGATGTGCCATGCGCCGTCCGCGTCGCGGCGCACGTCGTCGGCCTTGTCTATGGCTTCGTAGGCGCGCTCGACCGTGAAGCCATGATCCGACGCTTCGAGCTTCAAACTCGCCGGCGCGTACTGCATGCCTATGCGGTAGTAGAGCCGACCCGCGCCATCTTTAGCTAAAATTACATTCTGCGACGCGACCGTCGCGGCCAGATAGCGCATCGGCACCGTGACATTGAATCGCTCCGTCGTGTGGCCTTTGAAGTCATGGTCGCCGGCGTAAGCCGTGCCGAGCCACGCACGCGCCGTGAAGTTCGGCGTCGTCTTCTCGTAAGTCGCGAAGTATTTATCGAGCGCCAGCAGCACGAACGCGTTCTCCTGGGTGTTCTCCCAATGCCCGGCGACGCGGTGGCCGAGCAGGCCGCGCACGAGTTTCGGGATCAGGTCGTTTGCCGGCTGATCATCAATCAGGGCTTCGAGGATCACGCCGTCGGCGCGGCGGTCGGAGTTCAACAAGAGGTAATCACTGTCCCTGTAAGATGTCACGAAATGGGCTGTGGCAGCCTCTTCCGTGGCGTGGTTGCTCAGATGACGGCGGATCGCCGCGACCTCCGCAGCCGAGCCGGCGTCGCCGCTCAACACTGACAGCAACCAGCCGATGGCTTCCAGAGATAAGCCGTTCAAGCCCGCTTCAGCTATCAATCGCCGCGCCCGCGCCGTGTCGCGGTCGCCCATGCGGTTGCGCACGTAGAGCGCGTAAGCGATCAACGCGCGGCGCGCTTCGACGCTGTAGGTGCTCGGAATGTGCTGCTCGATGTCGCGCAGGTAGCTGCGCGCGCGCTCAAGCATCTCCTTCGGCACGTCGAAGTCTTTCTCTTTGGCGCGCTGCAAGGCGTGCGCGACGTGGATGCTGATGTAAGGCCACGACGGGTCGTCGCGCCGCCAGAAGGCAAAACCGCCATCATCGTTCTGCAAGACGTGCAATCGCTTCACGTCGCGCCTGACCGAATCCACCATCTCCTGCGGCGACGGCAAGCCCTGCGCCTTGAACGCCGCCAGCACGTCTTTCAGCGCCGCAATCGCCATCACGCGCGACGACATCTGCTCGGCGCACTCGAACGGATAGCGCGTCAGGTAGAGCACGGCGTCGGTCAACGCCTGCAATTCGGTTGATGAAGTGGTGATCTCGATGCCGCCGAATTGCTTGACCGCATCCGATGGCGCTTTGACCGGCTGCACGATGCTGCCGTCGTCTATCTCGCCGTAGGTGGCGAAGGCTTCAGTCGTCGCAGGCGTCCACACCGGAAGCTGAATTTCGGCGGCGTCGGCCCACTTGCCCGAAACGGCGGCGATCTGAAAGCGTGCCGTGCCGGCGCGCTCTGTGGTCGCCGGGAAGCGCACTTCAACGCGGTCGTTCGCAGGCACGGTGACGCGGCGGCCCTCGCCTGCCGTGAGTTCGGCATTCGCCGCGCGCACGGCGACGTTGACTTCCATCGGCGTGTCGGTCTGATTCTGCAAGACCACGGGGAGTTCAAACTTGTCGCCGAAGTTGAGGAAGCGCGGCGCGCTCGGTCGCACCATCAGCGGCAAGCGCGCCGTGACGGTTGATTCGCCGCCGCCGAACTGTTTGCCGCCGGCGACGGCGACGGCCATGATGCGATAGCGCGTCAGGTTGTCGGGAAGTTTAACGTTCACACTCGCGCGCCCGTCCGAATCGGTCGGCACCGTAGCGGCGAACGTCGCCAGCGCGTTGAAGTCTTCGCGCATGCGTATTTGCGGTTCCTGACTACTAAGAGCATCTGCGGCTTGAGCTTGCATCCTCGGTACAGGCGGCGCGTCAGCCTGCCTTGCTAGCCCTCCGATACTTTGCAGCCGCTCGAACTGCCTGCCGTTTATCGGCAATTCGGCGATCTGCTTCGGCGTTACGGCGAGGTCTGCCAGATTCGCCAGCAGTACTTCACGGCGCAAATCGTAATCGGTCGTGTCGGCGCTGCGTTGTGCGTAGAACGTCGTGAGAGGGTCGCCAATGCGATAGCCCGTCAGCCCCAGTATCGCTTCGTCAACCACGACCACCGCAAGCTCGCTCCCGGCGACGGCGCGGCCCGCCGCGTCTTTGACTGTAACATCCACTACAGTCTCGCCGCCCGGCTCCAACGCTTTATCGCGCGGCGCGGCTTCGACGGCGAGCTGACGGGCGCGCGGCGGTATGCTCAGGTTCAACGCCCCCTTAGCAAAGGCGGGTCGCTTCGGCAGCTTATCGCTGACCCTGCCTTCCGCGTCCGTGCGCGAGGCTGCGCCGACCAGATCAACCTGCACCGTCACGTTCGGCGTGTAGCCGTCTTTGATCGGCACCTTGAGCGTCGTTGACGGCTCGTCCATCCTGAAGTGTTCTGTAGTGACAATTCCAGAGCGGCGGAGCGTCATCACGCCTTCAGCCGGATAGAAGGGCGCTTGCACTAGAATCTCCGCCGTGTCGCCCGGCTGATACTCTTTGCGATCAGGGATCAGGCCGGCGTCTTCCTGCTCAACGTCGCGTTTGGGAACCGCCTTGCCGCCGGCGACCCACAGCGTCAGTTCGCTCTCGTTGCGGCGCTCGCGGTCGTCCATCACCATCGCCGTGATGCGATACGTGCCGCCTTCCTTCGTCTCAAAGCGGCACTCGACCGGCGACTGGCCCGACCGCACTTCGCACTCCTGCGGGTTCGTCTCTTTCTGTTTCCACTCGCCCTTTTCAAAAACCCAGTCGAGCAGCACGGCTCGCATCTTGACCGAGCGGTCGCTGATGAGCTTGCCATCGAGGTCACAGGCGATGGCTTGAACGACGAGCGGCTCGCCCTTCTGCACGAACGTGCGCGGGCTGCGGATGCCGACGTAGAGATCAGCCGGATGCACCAGCATCGAAGTCGTCGCCGCCCACTGTTGGCGGTTGACATCGGCGACGCTCGCCACAGCGGTGACGGTCGAAGGGCGCGGCGGGTCTACGGAAACGAAGTCAACGCGCAACGAATGCTTGCCGGCGCTGTCGGTGCGGCCCGCGAAGCCTTCTAATCGCTCGCCGTCGTTGCTGTTGTAATAGCTGATCCACCACGGCACCCACTTGCCGAAGGTAAAGTCGTCGCGGTTGGGCGGCGTGAACTGCGCGGGTCTGGTCGTGACGCTCCAGTTAATCTCCGAGTTGGCGAGGCCGCCGCCGGCGTAATACGAAGCGGTCGCCGTGAGGTTGGCCGAGCCGCCGACAAAGTGCGGCCCGTCGCTCGCCTGCACCGTCACTTCGAATTCGGGGCGGCGGAATTCCTGCACTTGCAACTGGTGATTGAACTCCAGATTGCTCAAGGCGGCGGTCACGTCGCGCGCTTCGAGTTGCAGGTTCGCATAGCCGAGATTCATGGTCGCCGGCAGCTTGAATGCCGCGTCGAAGCCGCCGAGCGCGTTGACCTGCGCCGCGCCTTTCAGCACTTCATTGCCGCGCGAGTCTTTGAGCGCATAAGTAATGCTCTTTACATAACCGTCGAGCGCGTTGACATCGCCGTCCGTGCCGCTGCCGACGCGGCGCAGCCAGCCCTTGATGTGAACCTCCTCATTGGGGCGGTACATCTTGCGGTCGTCAAAGACGAACCAGCCGAGCGCGTCGGCTTCCGACTGGCGATACCAGCCGCTCGCCCCGCTCCACCAGTAAACGCTCTCCGGCAGAAAGGCGACATCTTTGCCTTTGCGCGCCACCAGCATCTTCGGCACGCTGGTGTTGCCGCCGAGCGGCATACGCGCGAGGCCGTTCGCCTGAGTTGAGGCTCGCGCTTCGGTGCGCGAGTTGCCGGCTTGCGCGACATCTATGGTTAGCTGCGCTCCATTAACGGGGCTGCCATCTTTCAGCGACGTTGCCCAGCCGACCAGTTCCTGCTTATCAACGAACGCCGTCAGGCCGATCCCGGTCGCCTGCGCCCAAACGATGACGCGCCGGCGCGCGTCGTGAGGACGACGTGGCAGGGTAGATTCAACAATGGCGACAACGTGACCTAGATTACTTTCAAGCGCGCGGCTCAGATCAATGCGCGTCTCGGTCATCTCGTCGGCTGCGGCCTTGACCGGCAAGGTCTCGGTGACCACGAGGCGACCGGGCGCCGCCGCCCGCGTGTTGTCATTGTTGGCGCGCAGGTATTGCAGGAACTGCGGCCAGTCTTCGGGGCCGACGCGGTAGAGCTGCACGTTCAACGCCGGCTCATTGATCGTGTAGATAGACAGGGCCGGGCGGGCCGCCGGGTCGAGCACGAAGAAGTTTTTATTCGGCCCGGCCAGCATCGGCTCGGCACTGCCGACGTTAAAGGTCAGCGGCTCTGTCTTGCCGAGCGTCTGCCCGAAGTAATCGCGCAAGCCGGCGGCGAGCGTCACCTGATAGGTCGTGCGCCCGCGCTTGAGGCCGTTGATCTGGAGCGTGTTGCCATAGATGGCCGCCTTCATTCCGGCGAACTCCGGTACGACGCGAACCTGTGATTGCTCGAAGGCCGCCGCGTCGAGCGGGTTGTTGAATTGAATCTGCCAGGTGTCGGACGGCGTGCAGCGCCGTTGCCAGCCGCACTGGTGATCAATCACGCGCAGAGCGTCATAGGTGGTGAATGAGTAGCTTTGCGGCGCGGTCGTCGTGCGCGGCCCTTCGGCTGACGGCGTGCCCGGCCCTATGCTCACGTTAACGCCTGTGCCTGCCGGCAGGGCTGTGCGGTCTTTGCTTCTGAAGTCAACGCGAAACGCCAGCCAGCGATCCTTCTCCGCTGTTTTTGTAAGTTGGCTCACAGTTTTGTCGGCAGCGATTTCGTCGGCGGTGGCGAGGCGCAGATCATAAACGGCGGAGCCTGCGCGCAGCTTGATCGTCTTCAACACGGCTTCGGGGTTGATGCGCTGATCGAACTCGGCGAACAGCAGCGGGTCATGGACGGTCGGGATGTCTTGCGGATAGAACTGCTTCACCTGCGGCGGCGGCGTGCTGAAGCGCCACGAGCGGGTCGCCGCCAAACTGGCTCCTGTGGCCGATTGCGTGCCTTTGACAACTTCGGCCTGATAATCCGTAGCCATCGGCAGGTGGCCATCGGCTTCGAACAACAACGTCTTCGCGCCGACCCATCGCCAGCGGCCTTGCGGCTGTGGCGTCAGTCGCACCGGCACGCCGTCAGCCGTCGCGTCGGCGTGCGAAGTGACGGCGACCATGGGCTGCGAGAAGGTGACGCTCAGTTGCGCCGCCAGCGGCACGTCGCCTTCGGGTGCGAAGCGCACGACTTCGAGTGGCCCGCTCGGCGGCGGCGCGGTCACGTCGCGTGACGAAGCGGGCGGGAAGGCCGCCTCGACGGTCTTGCCGGTGCGCGGCGGCGGCAGTGACTTTTCTCTGAGCGCGAAGTCCTGTTCGTCGCCGGCCTCTGCCTTAATGGGCTGCAAGCGCCGCAGCACGCGCTCGGCTTCGTCGGCGGCGAGCGCCTGCGCCTCGGCGAGAGGATTCGCTGCCGACGGTTCGACGACCGCCGCGCCTTCGCTCAACCTGATCTGTAATCCTTGTTTCATATTCGTCATCTGCGAGCGGGGCGCGGGCTGGCGGCGCGCGACCTGTGCGCTCGCCAGTTGCGCCGACACCCCGGCGGTTTGCATCAACACCAGCAGCAGACAAAGAGACCTTCTGAAGCGCATAGCTTGAGCACCTCGCTCCGATGAAAATGGGCCAGACCAAAGGCTACAACCCAACCGATGCAGAATCAATCACACGAGCCGACATTAAAAGAACCCCGCGAGGGGCGGCTCCTTGCGCCCAAACCACGCCGCGCGGCGAGCGGGCTTGCCGGGCCGCGCCGGCTCTTTCATCATCAAAGGTTCGGCGCGCGCGAGTTTCCTGTATCCCGTCAGCGCCGGCGGACGTAATAGACATTTACGATACACGCACCTATTCAATAAAGGAGAACACTCATGTTTCGTCTGCGCAGGATCACTGCACTGGTCACGCAACTGGCTCTGATAGCCGCTTTCACGCTCTCGCCGGCGCTGGCCGGTGCCAACGGCGGGCGCGATAAGATCACCGCCGGTGAGTTGAAAGAGTGGCTCACCTACATCGCTTCGGACGAGTTCGAAGGGCGCAACACCTTCACCGAAGGGCTAGGGCTGGCCGCCGGTTACATCGCCGGCCAGTTGAAGGCGTGGGGCGTCAAGCCCGGCGGCCCGAACGGTTCGTATTTCCAGCGCGTCGCCGTACTCGGCGTCAAATCGGACAACCACTCTACGGTGACGGTCGAAGTCAACGGCCAATCGCGCACTTTCCAGAACAAAGAAGGCGTCAGCTTCCCGCCCAACGTCGGCAGCAAGCGCAGTTTCACCGGCGATCAAGTTGAATTCGTCGGCTATGGCTTGAGCCTGCCCGACCGCAGCGATTATGCGGGCCGCAACGTCAAAGGTAAAGTCGTGGTCTATCTCGGCACCGCGCCGCCCAATGGCGTTGACGCGCGTCAGGCGCTCCGCGCCATGTTCGGTCGCGGGCGCAACGCCACAGACATGGAAGGCGCAATCGCCGCCATCGGCCCGCAGTCGAGCATGCGCGCGAACTTCCGAAGTCAGGAGGGCGGCGGCCAGAGCGTGCTGCCCGCAGTCGACTTCACGACCGTGCAGCGGCTGGATGCGCCGCAAGCGCCGACCATCGCGGCAAAGGATGAGTTCTTCGATTTCCTTTTCAGCGGCGCTGATGTCAGCTATGCCGACCTGAAGAAGAAGGCCGACGCCAAAGAAGCACTGCCCGCCTTCGCGCTCAAGAACGTGCGCATCACGTTCAACATAGACGCCCAGTATCAGGTCGTGCGCACGCAGTACACGCGCAACGTCGTCGGCATCATCGAAGGGACTGATGCGAAACTGAAAGACACCTACGTCGCCTTTGGCGCGCATTACGATCACGTCGGCTACGCCGAGGGCGAAGTCGTGAATGGCAAACGCATGGGCGCGCGCGGGCGGGTGACGGACGGCGCGGTCGAAGACCGCATCTGGAACGGCGCGGACGACGACGGCTCAGGGACGGTCTCGATACTCGCCATCGCCAAAGCCTTCGCCGAAGGGCCGAAGCCGAAGCGTTCGCTGCTGTTCGTCTGGCACGCCGGCGAAGAGAAAGGGCTGTACGGCTCGCGCTATTTCGCCGACTACCCGACGGTCCCGATGGACAAACTGGTCGCGCAGATCAACATAGACATGATCGGGCGCGACCGCGACAATAAGCCGGAAGAAGGTAACACGGTCTACCCGGTCGGCTCTGACCGCATCAGCACGGAATTCCACAACATCACCGTCGAAGCCAATCAAGCACTGGCGACGCCGCTCAAGCTCGATTACGAGATGAACGACCCGGCGGACACCGAGCAGATTTATTACCGTAGTGATCATTACAGCTACGCGGCGAAGGGCGTGCCGATCATCTTCCTGACGACGGGGCTTCACCCCGATTATCACGCCAACACCGACAGCGCCGAAAAGATCAACTACCCGAAGATGGCGCACATCGCGCAGTACGCCTACGAGATCGGCCTGCGCACGGCGAATCTCGATCACGCGCCGACGCGCGACAATCGCGGCCCGCGCGTCGGGCGCACGGTCGCCGGCAAGCTGGCGATGTAAAGAAATGATGAATGAAAAATGATGGATGATGAATTGGGCAGGACAACGGCGGGAGATTGTCTACTAATGATTCGCGCTCTTTTCCGCCGCGCGAAACGCATCTCCCGCCATCCTCTTAATTCATCATTCATCATTGTTCTTTATCGTTCCGGCTCAGCACGTTGATGGCGAGCGGGACGGTGCTGATGGCACCGACCAGGAGCAGCGTCCAGCCGATGGCCTTGCGCTGATCGTTGTTGAGCTTATCGGCAAACAGCAGCGCGACCCCCGCGCCGAGCAGTGCGCGCGTGCCGCCAATCAAACCGATCTCTGGCAGAGTGACGCTTCTTTCTTTCATAGTATCTCCTTATCCTCATTTTATCCTCATCGCGCTGCGCGAGCGACCGGCAGAGCGTCAACCGCCACTTGTCAGCCCTTCGATCTGTCTGTTTGAATAAAGCTGTGGAGCGCGGAAAGGGATATCCTGTCAATGAGCAGCTCCAGAGCTTCGCAAGCAACCGAAGATCAGCGCGCCCGGCGCGTCTCGAAGAAAGATCAGATTATTTCGCTCTACACTTCAGGCATCGGCGAGGTCGAAGACCTGGCCATGATCACCGGCGCGCGGCCCAGTTATGTCGCCAACGTCCTGCAAGAGTCCGGCCTGATGACCGGCTACTTCGACCTCTACACGACCAGCGCCCACCCAATGAACGTCTATTCAAAGTTCTTCGCCCGGCGGCTGGGATTTAAGGACGAAGAGACGGCGCGCGCCAGCGTCGAAGTGATTGACCGCCTCTATCGCCAGTTCGAACTGGCCCGCGACCGCGCCGGCCAGCACCACGCCCTGATCATGGCGCTCACCATGTTCGACCGCGCCCGCTGGACGAACAAGGGGCGCGAGGCCGACATCTTCCGCCACTGGCTGCTGGCGCGCTTGAACGAAGCCGGCGTCGAAGCGGAACAGACCGACGAGGCTGAAACTTAGCCGCCCATCTGCTATGCTGGAATAGATATGAAATGTTTCCGGCAAGGCAGGTGGATCACGACAGGCGCGCTACTGGTCGCGGCGCTCTGTACGCATCTGCTCGCCGCCGGGCGAGCGTCTGACGCGCCGACGCATCTGCTCGCCGCGCCGCAGACGGCTTGCGTCGTAGAGGTAAGCGCGCCGCAACCGCACGACGGCCTCGTTGCCCGCAGTCATAGCGCGTCGCTATCGCTGCATCAGCACCACCGTCGCTCGGATCACTTCGCGGCGGCGCTCGCCGGCCCGGTCGCATCAACGCCGTTGATCTCGGAACCGCCGCACGCCATCGGCCTGCCGGTGGCACGGCTTTACACTTCTCTTTTACCTGCGGCCAGCCGCGCCCCGCCATCCTTAGTCGCATAACTCATCGCTGCCGTTTCAGGAGCCGCACAATCATCTCACGGCTCGACAGGCTATCTTTGTTTATGAACTAAGGAGAATTCATGGATTCTGAAATTATCGTTGTGTTGATCTTAATCGCGTTGGCGGTCGGGTTTATCATCTGGGTGAGGATGCATTCACATACGCATGACACCAGCCGGCAAAGCGAGCAAGCCAAGCCGGAGAGCCGCTCGGCCAAGAATGGCTGAGCGCATGCGGGCGGGGATGAGGGTGCGTCAGTATCCTCATCCCGCGCCATTGCGGGCAAGCCGCGACCGTCGCTGCCACGGGTGAGATGAGCCGAGAGGAGAAGAAGACGGGATGAAGAAGCTGATCAGAGAGATCAAGAACGCGCTGCTGATCATTGCAGGCGCGCTCTCCACCGCCTTCGGCTTGAAAGGTTTTCTGCTCTCCAGCCAGTTCATTGACGGCGGCGTGACCGGCATCTCGATGCTGTTGTCGGACGTGCTGCACTGGCCGCTGGCGCTTCTCATCCCGCTCATCAACCTGCCCTTCATCGCCATCGCTTACAAGCAAGTCGGGTGGAAGTTTGCGCTCAAGAGCGCGCTGGCCATCGCGGGGCTGGCGCTCTGCCTTGCCTTCATCAAGTTTCCGGACGTGACGCCGGACAAGTTATTGACCGCCGTTTTCGGCGGCTTTTTCATCGGCGCGGGCATCGGTCTGGCGATACGCGGCGGCGGCGTGCTGGACGGCACGGAGGTCGCGGCCCTGTTGATCAGCAAGGCCAGTCACCTGTTCAAAGTCGGCGACGTGATCCTGATTTTTAACCTGTTCATCTTCCTGGCCGCCGCCTTCTTTCTCGGCATCGAGTCGGCGCTCTATTCGATCCTCACCTATTTCGCAGCGTCGAAGATGGTGGATTTTCTGGTCTACGGCCTTGAGGAATACCATGCCGTGACGATCATCTCCGACCACAGCGAGACGATCCGGCAGGCGATCATCGAAGACCTGCGCCGTGGCGTGACCGTCTATCAGGGACGCGGCGGGCGCACAGGCATCAATCAAGACATTCTGTTTTGTGTGGTGACTCGACTGGAGGTCGGGCGTTTGAAAGGCATCATTAAAGAGAAAGACGCAGCGGCCTTCTTCGTCGTCCACGCGCTGGCTGACGCCGATGGCGGCTTCGTCAAAAGGCCGGCGCTGCACTGAGAGGGAAAGGAGCCGACGCGGCGATGGGGCGACGCGGCGACGCGGCGAGAAAGTCTGTCACGCGGGATTTTTATTAGAGTTTCTTTGTCGCCGCGTCGCCCTATTGCGGATTGCTACCGCGAGCACGCATCATCTGGTTAGCGTCGGCGCGCGATAAGCTCAGGTCGAGGTCGAGGCGCTTGTTGTTGGTGCGAATCTTGACGAGCTTCGCGAGTTTGCCGGTGTCGCTGTTGCCCTTCGCGAATGAGATCGCAAAGAAGAGGGCCTTGAGTTGGGTGGCTTTCTCGCTGATCCATTCGGGCGTCGGGCCGAAGCCGGTGATGCTCAATCGCGTCGTTTCCTCGTTCATCTCGAAGGCGATGGTATTAGAGCTGAACTGGCACAGCGACCCAAGCGCGTGAGATTCGCCCAGCAGCCAGAGAATTTGCTTGGCCAGGTCTTCTTTCTTCGGATCGGACGGGTTAGATTGAATGACGCGGATGCTCGAACGCGGCATCGAGCCATCGCAGTCAATCTTGAAGCCGATCATCACCGAGTAGTTGCCGGCGTCCAGATCGCCTTTTTTATAACTGTCAAACATCTTGCCGATGAGGTCTCTGATCGCTGCCTCATTAAACTTGATGTCGTTGAGATTGGCCGGCTGGGCGTTAGCGACCTTCGCAGCGGCTTCGGCTTTAGCCTTCTCTTCAGCTTCACGAGCTTCGCGCTCGGCCTTTTCGCGCTCGGCTTTCAGGCGCGCTTCTTCTTCGGCGCGGTGGCGCTCGCGTTCTTCGCGGCGCTTGCGCTCACGCTCGCGCAGTTCTTCAAGCGATAAGACCTTATCGGTCGGCTGCGTGATAGGCCGGCTGCGGGCGTAAAGCTGCGCGATCTGATCCGAGGTGAACGGGCGGTAAGGCTCGTCAACGATGCGTATGTTGGTAAACGGCGCGAGCATGTTGGCAATCGTCAGGTAAACGAGCACGCCGATCAGCACGCCGTGCGCCGCGCCCGACGCGACCAGCGTCGGCGTGAAGCGATCCCACGCGCGCGGCCCGGCTTCAGCCTGCGCGGGTGAAAGCGCGTTGGTCACGAAAGTCGCGCTGTGCCCGGCGGCTCGATCAATGAAGCCGACCGGGATGCGGTCACGGTGCAGCAAGCCGCCGAGCGCATTCAGCGGGTGCGCGACGAACGACGAGACGGCATGGCTCAGGCGTACAGGCAGCCAGTCTGCCGCGCGCTCAGGCAGAAGCGCCGCGCGCAGGTAAGCCAGCGGGCTGCGCGCAAACTCGCGCGCGCCTTCCCGGAGCGCGCGCGCCAGCCGCGTGGCAAACGGCGGCTGCGGTAGCAGCGAAAAGATCGCTCCCTCGTCTTTGATTGTCGCCGTATAGGTCGCTTGCATGGCTGCTAATCTCTACGCCGAAAACTTCTACTCATATTCTACAATACGCAGACGCGGATTCAAAAAGTGCAAATGGTGTGTCAATGGCCACGGATTCATTCGCCGCTCGAAAACATCTTGAAGAACTCTTCGACCGATGGCGGCTCGACGCGCGCGACTTCGAGGTTCTCTTCGACGTGCGAACGCTGGCTCATGCCGACCAGCGCCGTCGTCACGCCCGGCGTCGAGCGCACGAATTGAATGGCGCGCTGACCGTCGGTCTTCAAGCCCTTCAAGGTCGCGCCGATGAAGTCCGGCAGGCCGGAGGTCAAGCGCGCCTGCATCATGGACGCGCTGCACATCGCGGTCAGACCGAGCCGGTGCGCGGCCATCAGCGGCGAAACCATTTCGCCTTCGACGGCCTGATTGGCTTCCGTGAAGGCTTCCGGCATCGCCAGGTTATACGGCAACTGGATGACGCGAAAGTGATGTTCATTACCAGCCACCTCGCGGGCAATGCCGACCATCTCCGATAGCGACAGGTAGTCGCGCGCGGCAGTCGGCTGGCGGTAGCCGTTCCACGTCGCCGTACCGTAGAAGCGTATGCGCCCGGCGGCGGCGGCTTCTTCGAGAAAGGCGAAGGCGGCGCGCATGCGTTGATTGAATTCGGCGCGCGGCACGGCCTGGAGCTGCGTCTCAGGGTTGTGGATGTAGTAAACGTCCACGCAGGCGAGGCCGAGGTTTTCGAGACTGCGTGTCAGTTGATTGTCGAGGTAGCCGGGTGCCATGCAATGGCTGCCGCCGACGATCTCGCCCGGCGACGCCGCGCCCGTGGCGATGATGTTTTCCATGATCCAGGTGCGCGGGTCGCGTGGCGGCTCGTTGTCGAATGGGATGAAGCCACCTTTTGTAGTGATGATTACTTCATCGCGCGCTGCCCGTTTCGCCTCGAACAGTTGGCCGAGGGCTGCGCCGATGGCGCGCTCGCTGCGCTGGAAGCGGTAGTTGATGGCCGAATCAATCACGTTACAGCCTAGCTCGACGGCGCGGCGGACGGCCTCCTGATACATGCGGTCGGTGCGCTCGTCCCAGTGGCCGAGGTAGGTGCCCAGGCCGATGGATGACATGCACAATTCCTGCTCCTGGCGGAAGTGCCCCGCCGCCGTCAGCGCAGCGAGCCGCGCCGCATAACGCCGCGTCCCTGCCATCGTTGCGCATCCTTGTATGCTCATCCGCGTCTCCTATCCGATAGGTGGGTCGCTCCCGCGAAGGGCGCGATGTTACGCGCGACATTGTATCACAGCAGGGCGGCGAGTCTCTCTTGAGCGCGGCGCACTACCTGTTTTTCGTTGGCGAAGGCGAGCGCCGCGACCGCCGCATCAATCTCGAACCAGCGCGCTTCGTGAACTTCGTCGTCGTGGTCGCGCACGTCGCCGCCGGCGTAGCGCAGCAGATAAAAGTAGACGGATTTGTGGAAGCGCACCATCTGGCCGCGCTCGCGCGAGACGTACCAGTATTCGACCTTATCGAGCAGCTCGATCATCTCGGTGTCAATGCCGGCCTCTTCGCGCACCTCGCGCAAGGCGGCGGCTTCGCTGGTCTCGTCGCGGCTGATGATGCCTTTCGGCAACTGCCAGCGCCGCCCTTCGCCCACGGAGATCAGCGCGACTTGCAGCTCGCCGCGCCAGTGACGAAATGCCACGCCGCCCGCAGAGGTTTGCTGTCTGGTCGGCATCTTACTCATCGTGATGGCTACATTATACGCCCTCGGCGTGGTCAGTGATGAGCGATGAGTGAGAATACCGCGCCGGGCGGGTCAGACGTAGCGCGACTGGGCGCGGTGCTGGCGCTCGATCTCTTCAAGCACGGCTTCGGGCGCGAGGTCGGTGGGCGCGAGATTGAGCCGCGCGAGGATGGGCTGGGCGATGCGAGCGGCAAGCGCCGTGCGGTTCGGCGCGGTCAACTCGTAGCGGCGCTTGAGGAACGTTTCGATGGCGCGCAACTCTGTCTCGTTGAGCAGCCGCGTATCCACGGCGAACGACGCCGGCGCGGCGCGTTCGAGGCGCTCCTGTTCATAGTTGGAAATCTTGATGATGTCGTCGAGCGACGGCGCTTCGGTGGCGCGCTCTTTGACAACCACTGTGCCGGCGACGAAATCGCCGATGCGCTTGGAGCGGGCGCTGAAGATGATCGAGACGACGCCGATGGCGTAAGTCGGCGGCGGCATGAAATCTACGGCCAGGCGCAGCAGGTTGCGGACGAAGACTTCATAGAAGCGCACGGGCCGCCCGTCTTCGCGCACGACGCGCAAGCGCATCCATCGCTTGCCCGGCGTCTGACCGCTCCACAGCGTCTCAAAGGCGACGAAGTAGCCCCAGTAGATGCCGAAGACCAGCAGCACGGCGATGGCCGCTGCCCAGACCGCCGAGCCGCGAAACAGCGGCCCGTCGTTGAACGCCCCGGCCAGCACCAGCACGATCACGATCAACAACAACTGAATCAGATGGTCTATCGCCGCCGCCAGAAAACGATTGCCGACGTTGGCGAGCACGTAATGTAACTCGACGCGCTCAGGCGTTTCGATGATGAGTTCGTCGTCCAGCATAAAACAGTGAGTGGTCAGAGGCGGAGAAGACATGATGAATGAGCTGAAGGAAGAGCCGGTTTATCATTACCTCGGCTTTCTGTAATTCATCATTCATCGTTCGTCATTCATTGTTCGTCATTCATCATTACTTTCACCCTGCCTGCTTTCAATCAAAGACAGCACGGCTTGCATGACGCCGGCGTGGGTTTCGTCAGCCGTGCCGGCGGCGTTGACGACGCGTATGCGGTCGGCCTCGGCGGCAGCTAAATCGAGATAGCCCCGGCGCACGCGCACATGAAAATCCAGCTTCTCGACATCCAGCGCGCCGAGCAAGCCGCCGACCGGGCGCGGACTCAGACGCGCCTGCGCCTGCTCTGGCTCCAGGTCGAGAACGACCGTCAGGTCAGGCCGCAGCCCGCCGGTCGCTTTCCGGTTGATCTTTTCAATCAGGCCGAGATCAAGCCCGCGACCGTAGCCTTGAAAGGCCACCGTCGAATCGGTGTAGCGGTCGCTGATCACGACCTGACCGGACGCCAGTGCCGGGCGGATGGATTGGGCGACGTGCTGAGCGCGCGCGCCGACGATCAGGAAGAGTTCAGCCACCGGCACGATGCCATTGCTGACATCCGAGGTCAGCAGGCCACGCACGCCTTCGCCGAGCAGCGTGCCGCCCGGCTCGCGCGTCACCAGCAGGTCGAAGCCGCGCCCGCCGAGCGCCGCCGCCAGCCGCTCAAGCTGCGTGCTCTTGCCGGAGCCATCCAGACCCTCCAGGGTGATAAACAATCCGCGCATAAACGGGCGACGAGTGGCAGGCGATAAGCGGGACTGCGGCGACTGAGCGATTGCCCTGACGCGCGGCGGCCCGAACTTATCACTGTTCACTAGAAAAGCGTGGGGCTGCCCGCTGCGGCAGCCCTTGATGAGTGTAAGGTGAGCAGAACGAAAGCACGCGACTAGGAGCGCTCTCCCCCGGCTGCCGACCCGGTTGAATTAGGTTCCGGCGGATGCTCGCGCTCAGGGTGGTGTTCGCGCTCGGGACCGCGCTCGGGGCCGCGCTCGCCGCGACTATCGCGACCCTCGCGGCTGTAATGAAAGTCACGTCCGCCGCCGCGCGGCAGCGAGACGGTCGAGATGGCATGTTTGAAGATCAGTTGCTCCTGCGCCCCGGCTTCTAGAATCACCGAGTACTTGTCGAAACTCTTGATCCTCCCGGTTAGTTTCACCCCGCTCATCAGGTAGATGGTGACGTTGCTGCGCTCTTTGCGGGCACTGTTGAGAAAGCTGTCTTGGATTGTATTTTGTTGCGATGGTTTTTCCATTTACGAGACTCCCCCGGTCTAAAATTTTCAAGGGTACTGCAAAGCTATCACACATAATTCAATCTGAGCAAGAGTTTGCGCCACGATGGGCCGGGCGTCAGCAGCCGAAGGCCGGTGTTAGGTGCCCGGTACTGTGTGTTAGCGCGAGATGACAAAACCCATAAAGCTCTGCGCTTTAAAATGCCGTTTGATGCCGGGCTTGAGCTTATCCCGCCTTCACCCTGACACCCGACACCCGGCACCCGACGCCTCGCCGTGCTTGACACCACACCGCTCATCACCTACAAAGTTAATCTACTTTGCGTGAAGGAGATTGTGATGTTTGTACTCAGGCCCTCATCCGCGTTCGGCGCTGCGCCGGTCAAACCGATTGAGCCGGATCAGCCCGCCGCCGAGCCGATTCCCGTCTCAGAGGCGAGCGACCAGCCCTACATTGATGAGGGGTTGCCGGTGCCGGAAAGCTACGGCGTTGACATCATCCGCGCCCTGCTGCAAGACCCGTTTCGCATCTTCATCTACTGGGAAGTTCGTCCCGAAAGTCTCAAGGGCCTGACCAGGATTTTTTCGGAAGCCGAGGCCGCAGACTTCCGCCCGACCCTCAAGCTGCGCGACATGGACGGCGGCCAGGAAGCCTTCTTTGAAGTCGGCCCGCGCGGGCGCTACTGGATGATGGTCTTTCCCGACCGTACCTACGAGTTCGAGATGGGCGTGCGCTCGCCTGAGCATGGGTACATCTCGCTGGTGCGCTCCAATCAGGTGCGGACGCCGCGCGGCACCGTCTCGCCGGCGGTTGCGCCTGAGCCGCAGTACCAGATGACGACGCCGGAATTCATAGACGTGTTGCAGGCGTCGGGGTTCGCGCCCGAACAGGCTATGGACATCACTGTCGCGCCGATGCCCGGCTCGACGGCGGACGGCGAACAGATTGCCGACCTCCTCGTGCGCCTGCCGGAATCGGTGCGCAACGCGCTGCTGGTGGCGGCCATCGGCGGCCAGTTGAGCTTCGACATGGTTGACGCGCTGCCCGAACCGTTCCGCAGCGAGCTGCTAAAATTACACTCGGCCAGCGACGGCCATCTGGCGTCGGTCGGCCTGGCGCACTACTTGCCGGAAGTGCTGCGCGAAACGATTGAAGACGAGCGCGGCTTGATCGGCGATCACGTGCACCCGCTGCACGTCACGCCGCGCTTCTTCGCGGGCGCGAGCGAATCGCTGCCGCCGCCGGGCAATGAATTTCATCTGCCGCGCCTGCCGCAATTCCGTCTACCTAGCTCGTGGGTCTTCAGACCACAAGGGGAGAAATGATGAATGATGAAGTGAAGGGATGGCTGGCGATGTGCTTCGCGCGCGGCGGCAAGCGAAGCCGGATTATGCTTAGCTCATCACCCTGCTGTTTCCTCCCTTAATTCATCATTCATCGTTATCTTTCATTACGTGCTTGCGCTTGCTGAGTCATGCTGCACTGCGTCACCGAGATGACATGGAACAAGGACTATTAGCGATCATCCTGCACGCGCACCTGCCTTACGTGCGTCACCCCGAATACCCCGAATTCCTCGAAGAAGACTGGCTTTTTGAAGCCATCAGCGAGACCTACCTGCCGTTGCTGCAAGTCTTCGAAGGCTGTCTGCTCGACGGCGTGCGGGCGCGCGTCACGCTCGGGCTGACGCCGCCGCTGTGCGAGATGCTCGCCGACCCGCTGTTGCAGGAGCGCTACGTGCGCCACCTGAACAGGCTCATCGAGCTGTGCGAGAAAGAGGTCGTGCGCACGAAAGATTCCGAGGCGATGAACGCGACGGCGCGCATGTACCTGAACCATTTCACGGTCGCGCGCCAGATGTTCGAGAACCGCTACCAGCGCAACATCCTGAACGGCTTCCGCGCCCTACAGGAGGCCGGCGCGATTGACATCATCACTTGCGGCGCGACACACGGCTTCCTGCCGCTGATGACGCGCGTGGAAGCGCGCCGCGCCCAGATCGAAGTCGGTAAGCAAAATTACATTAAACATTTCGGGCGCGAGCCGCGCGGAATCTGGTTGCCGGAGTGCGCCTACAGCGCCGGCATAGACGACCTGCTGGCCGCCGCCGGCATACGCTTCTTCATCGTTGACGCGCATGCCATCATGTTCGGCCACCCGCAGCCGCGCCGTGGCATTTACGCGCCGGTCATCACGCCCGCCGGCGTCGCCGCGTTCGCGCGCGACGTTGAGACCAGCGAGCAAGTCTGGAGCGCCGAGATCGGCTATCCGGGTGATGTAGATTACAGAGAATTCTATCGCGACCTTGGCTTCGACGGCGACTACGACTACATCAAGCCTTACCTGCACAGCGACGGCATTCGCCGCAACCTCGGCATCAAATATTTCCGCGTCACCGGCAAGGTTGATTTGGGAGCCAAGCAGCCTTACATGCCGCAGTGGGCGACGGGCAAGGCCGCCTCGCACGCCGGCCACTTCATGCTCAACCGGCAGGCACAGGCGCGTCATCTCTACCCGACGCTAGGCCGCAAGCCGGTGATCGCTTCGCCTTACGACGCCGAGTTGTTCGGCCACTGGTGGTTCGAAGGGCCGCAGTTTTTGAACTACCTCTTCCGCAAGATTCATTTCGATCAGGACGAGATACGCCTGGCGACGCCGCTCGATTATCTGGCCGAATACCCGGACAATCAGCGGCAAGAGCTGAGCACGTCGTCATGGGGCGCGGAGGGTTACTACCGCGTCTGGATCAACGGCGAGAACGAGTGGATGTACATGCACCAGCACGTCGCCGAAGATCGCATGATCGAATTGGCGCGCGACTACCCGCAAGCCGACGGCCTGTTGCTGCGCGCCTTGAATCAGGCGGCGCGCGAGCTGTTGCTGGCCGAATCAAGCGACTGGGCCTTCATCATCACGACGGCGACCAGCGTGCAGTACGCCAAGAAACGTTTCCGCGATCATATCCACCGCTTCACGCGGCTCTACGAGATGATCCGACACAACGAGATTGACGCCGAGTGGCTCGCTGACGTTGAATGGAAAGACGCCATCTTTCAGGAGATTGACTACCGCGTCTACCAATAATCTGCCGCGCTGTGGACTACGGGGCACTGCTTCTGGGAGAATGATGGATTGAACCAGGGCCTCAGAGGTACAAGCACAGTGATCGAGCAGACCATCTCTCATTACCGCATCATCAGAGAACTCGGCGCGGGCGGCATGGGAGAGGTCTATCTGGCCGAAGATATGCGGCTCGGTCGCAACGTCGCGCTCAAGTTCCTGCCCGCCTCTTACCAGTACGACCCCGACCGCCGCACGCGCTTCATGCAGGAGGCGCGCGCGACCTCGGCGCTGCGCTCGCCGCACATCGTCTCAATCTATGACATAGGCGAATATGAAGGCGCGATCTTCATCGTCATGGAGTACGTCGAAGGCGAGCTGCTGTCGCTGCGCCTGGAACGCGGGCCGCTCTCGGCGCGCGATGCGCTCGAACTCAGCATACAGATTGCCGACGCGCTCACAGAGGCGCACGGCTTCGGTATCATCCATTGCGACATCAAGAGCGCCAATCTGATTCTGAATGAGCGCGGCGCTGTCAAGATACTCGACTTCGGCATCGCCAAGGTGAGCCGCTCAGGCGCGCTGCGCACCGACGAGACGACCAAAGAGCTGGTGCGGCAGACCGCCATCAACGTCGTCGCCGGCACGGTCTCTTACATGTCGCCCGAACAGGCGATGGGTCATCCTATAGATCATCGCTCGGACATCTTCTCGCTCGGCGTCGTGATGTACGAGATGCTGACGGGCCGCCTGCCCTTCGAGGGCCTCGGCAACGTCGAGGTCGTAGACCGCATCATCCACGCCGAGCCGACGCCCATCGCGCGGCTGAATTACAGCGCCCCCCCGGAGTTCGAGCGCATCATCCGCAAGTGCCTTGAGAAACATCCCGACCGGCGCTACCAGTCGTCGCAAGAGCTGCTGATAGACTTAAAGAACCTGCTGCGCGACATGGACAGCGGCGCGCGCCCGCCGCAGGGCACGACCTACGACTTGAACCGGCAGACGCAGACTTTGCAGCGCGCGCCGTCGCGCCGCCGCGCCATCGATTCGCTGGCCATCCTGCCGCTGATTAACCTGAACGGTGACCCGGAGACCGACTACCTGTCGGATGGCATAAGCGAGTCGCTCATCCATGCGCTGTCGCAGTTGCCGCGCCTGCGCGTGATGGCGCGTTCGACCGTCTTCCGTTACAAGGTGCGCACCACCGGCAGCCTGCACGCGCAAGAGCCTGACCCGATGCAGGTCGGGCGCGAGCTGAACGTGCGCGCCGTGATGATCGGGCGCGTCCTCCAGCGCGGCGAGCAGATCGTCGTCAAGGCCGAGCTGATTGACACGCTCGACGGCTCGCACCTGTGGGGCGGACAGGTCAGCCGCGCCATGAGTGACATACATCACATTGAAGAAGAGATGGCCGGCGAGATCGCCGAGCACCTGCGGCTGAAGCTCACCGGCGCGCAGAAGAAGCGGCTGGCGCGGCGCTACACTGAAGACACCACCGCTTATCAGCTCTACCTCAAGGGCCGCTATCACTGGAACCGGCGCACCGAAGAAGACCTGCGCCGTGGCATAGAATACTTCGAGCAAGCCATCGCGCTCGACCCGAATTACGCGCTGGCTTACGCCGGGCTGGCCGACAGCCACACGCTGATGGCGAGCTATAGCCCGATGCCGCCGCGCACCGCTTTTCTGCGCGCCAAGGCGACGGCGATGAAAGCCCTGAAACTCGACCCGAAGCTGGCCGAGGCGCGTGTCTCGCTGGCCCATATACGCTTCTGGTACGAGTGGGAGTGGGCGGCGGCAGAGAATGAGTTCAAGCAGGCCCTCGCCTTGAACCCGGCTTACGGGACGGCGCACCTGTGGTACGCGCTCTTTCTGGCGGCGATGCGGCGCGGCGACGAAGCGATTGCCGAGGTGCGCCGCGCCATGGAGCTTGAGCCGCTGTCGCCCGTCGTCAACCTGAACGTCTCGCGGGTCTATTACTTCTGCCGCAAGTACGACGAAGCCATCGCGCAGTGCCGCAAGACCATGGAGATGTCGCCCAACTACCCGCTGGCGCACCGCCGCTTGGGGATGATCTACGAGCAGCAGCGGATGTACGGCGAAGCCGTGGCCGAATTCGAGAAGGCTCTGCAACTGGTGCCGCACGACACCGAAACCATGTCGGCGATGGGTCACGCTTACGCCGCCTGGGGGCGAATAACCGACGCCGAGCTGTCGCTCGTGACGCTCAACGAATTGTCGTCGAGGTTATATGTCTCGCCTTACAGCATGGCGCGCGCTTACTTCGGCGTCGGCAACCGCGACGAAGGCTTCGCCTACCTGGAGAAGACCTACCGCGAGCGGCACGGCATACTGGTCTACATCAACGTCGAGCCGGTCTTTGACGACGTGCGCGACGATGCGCGCTTTCGCGACCTGCTGCGCCGCATGCAACTTGAGTAGTGAGGAATTCTCGTTATGTCGAATCAACCGCAAACCGATAACCGCGAGCGCAAGCGCGCCCAGTTCGCCGACGGCGCGCAGCCGAGGAGCAAAAAGACGCCGCTGCTCATCCTCGTGGTTGTGCTGTTCGCCGTCGCCGCGTTCGTCGTCTTCCGCAGTCGCGGCGCTGAGCCGGCGGCGACCGTCGTCCACAACGACACGGCGTCGGGCGACATCCGCATCCCGCTCGCGGAGTTGAGCGGCACCGCGAAGTTTTACGACTACACGCTGGCCGACAACCGCAAGATGCGCTTCTTCGCGCTCAAGAGTTCGGACGGCGTTTACCGTGCCGCGCTCGACGCCTGTGATACGTGTTACCACGCCAAGAAAGGCTATCATCAAGAGGGCGACGACATGGTGTGTAACAACTGCGGCTTACACTTCCACTCGGCGCAGGTCAACGAAGTCCACGGCGGCTGCAACCCCGTCGGCCTGCCGCGCGCCATCGAAGGTGACGCGCTCGTGATCAAGGCCAGCGACCTGCAAGCCCGGCAACAATACTTCTGATAGCGTCAGGCCATGAAAATCCAAAATCCAAAATCGCCATGAGAGTCAGCACCATTGCAATCGCGAATCTGAAGCGGCGCAAAGGTAAGGCCGCTTTCCTCGTCGTCGGCATCGGCATCGGCATCGGCACAGCCGTCGCGCTGCTCAGCCTGAGCGGCTCGATCAAAGAAGAGATCGGCGCGCAGCTCGACCGCTTCGGCGCAAACATCGTCGTCGTGCCGCAGTCGAATAACCTGTCGCTCGATTACGGCGGCGTCGCGGTGTCGAGCGTGTCGTTCGACGTGCAGCAGCTCAAGACCGAAGACGCTGCGAGCGTCTACGACATTCCGCTGCGCAATCGCATCAGCCTGGTGTCGCCGAAGCTGCTGGGCGCGGTGCGCATCGGAAGTCAGGACGTGTTGCTGGCCGGCGTGGATTTCAAGAATGAGCTGACGCTGAAACGCTGGTGGCACATCGTCGGGCGCAAGCCCGAAGCCGACGCGGACTTGCTGGCCGGTTATGAAGCGGCGCGCGCGCTCGGCCTCGTCGAGCCGGCGCAGGCGACCGCGAGCGAAACCGAAGATCATCAAAGCGCGCACCACGACGAACACGCCGCGCCGACTCACGAGTCGTTCAGGATTACTCGCGACCGTCTCATCATCGCCGGGCGCGAGCACACGGTGGCCGGCATCATCTCGCCGACGGGCGGGCCTGAAGACCGCATGGTCTTCGGCCAGTTGGCGCACGTCCAGCAACTGCTCAACAAGCCCGACCAGTTGAGCCTCATCGAAGTCAGCGCCCTGTGCAAAGACTGCCCCATCGGCGACATCGTCGCCGAGATCAGCGAGCGTTTGCCGCACGCCAAAGTCTCGGCCATTCAGCAGTCCGTGCGCGCCCGCACAGAGACGGTCGAACGATTGACGCGCTTCTCTGCCGCCGTCTCGGCAGTCGTCCTGGGGATCGGCGCGCTGATGATCTTCACGACCATGATGAGTTCTGTAGTCGAACGCACAAAAGAGATCGGCGTGCTGCGCGCCGTCGGCTTCCGCCGCGCACACATCGTCAAGGGCTTGATGATCGAAGTCGGGTTGATTAGCGTAGCGGGCGGCCTGCTCGGCTGGGCCGCAGGGGTGCTGGCAAGCTCAATTGCACTGCCGTACTTCGCCGAAGGCGCGCCGGCATTTCAGTTTCAGCCTCTGCTCGCCATCGCCGCCATCGGCGCGGGCTTACTGATCGGCATCGCCAGCAGCGTTTATCCCATCGTGCGCGCCTCGCGGCTCGATCCATCGGAAGCCGTTCGATACATCTGAGCGGAGGAAGGAAGTCAGGAGTCAGAAGGCAGAATGAAGAAGGAAGTCGGCGGCAATAACTACGCTGATCGTGTTTCCTGTTTTATTCTGACTTCTGACTTCTGACTTCTGACTTCTCTCCGCGTCACTTCCTATGTCATTCGTTCGCATCGAAAACGTCAGCAAAGAATATGTGTCAAACAGCGCGGCGAGTGCTGTGCGTGTGCTTGCCGACGTGAGCGCCGAGATCGGTGAAGGCGAGTTCGTCTGTCTGATGGGGCCGTCGGGTTCGGGCAAGTCAACGCTGCTCACCGTCGTCGGCGCGATGAATCATCCGAGCGCGGGCCGCGTGCTCGTAGACGACATAGACGTGTACGCGCTCAGCGACGAGCGCCGCGCCGATTTTCGCCGTGAATATCTCGGCTTCGTCTTCCAGCAGCATCATCTGATGCCCTACCTGAACGCGATTGAAAACGCCATGCTGCCGCTGGCGACCGTGAGCTTGCCGGCGAAGGAGAAGCGCGAGCGGGCGATGCGCGTGCTCGACCGCGTCGGGCTGAGCGACAAGGCGCTGCGGCTGCCGAACGAGTTGTCGGGCGGCGAGCAAGGCCGGCTGGCGATTGCCCGCGCGCTCGTGAACGAGCCGCCGCTCGTGTTGGCCGACGAGCCGACCGGCGCGCTCGACACCCGCACGGGCCGCGAGATCATCGAAGTCTTCCGCCAGCTCAACGCCGCCGGGCAGACCATCTTCATGGTGACGCACAACCCCGACAACGCGCAGCTCGCGCACCGCACAATCCACATCGTTGACGGGCGCATCGTTACTTATTCGTAGCGCAGCGCGATCATCGGATCAACCTTGAGAGCGCGCCGCGCCGGCACGAAGCTGGCGGCGAGCGCGACGAGCATCTGTAAGGCGGCGATGGCGACGAAGGTCAGCGGGTCGGTGGCGGTGACGCCGAACAGCAAGCTCTCCATCAATCGCGTCAGGAAGAACGCTGCCGCCAGCCCGATCACTACGCCGGTCGTCGCCAGCAACAGGCCGTGTCCCATCACCAGCCTCAGCACGTCCCTGGAACTGGCTCCCAGAGCCATTCTGATGCCTAGCTCGTGTGTCCGCTGCGTCACCGAGTAAGCCATGACGCCATACAATCCGACCGCCGCCAGAGTTAAGGCGACGACCGCGAAGACGGCCAGCAACAGCATCGAGAAGCGTTGCTGCGAAACCGAAGCGGCCAGCACTTGCTCCATCGTCTTGATGTTGGAAACGGGCTGCTCCTTGTCGAGCTTGAGCACTTCGCCGCGAATCGCCGCGCTCAAGGTCGCCGGCGGCGCATCGCTGCGCACGACGAGCGTCATAAACGGAGTCGGCGCTTGCCACAGCGGCTCGTAGGTCTGCGCCGGCGTCGCCTGATCGAGGCCGGCTTGTTTAACGTCGCCGACGATGCCGACGATCTGCCGCCATGTCTCCGGGCCGATGGTGACATTGATGTACTGGCCGATAGGGTCCTGATCGGGGAAATAACGTTTCGCCAGCGTCTCGTTGATCAGCGCGACGCGCGGCGCGTCGGCGTTGTCCGCTTCGGCGAAGAAGCGGCCCTTGATCAATCGTATGCCCATCGACTTGAAGTAATCGGGCGTCACGGCGGCGTAGTTCGTTATTGGCATCTCGCCGGGGTTCACCGGCGGTCGCCCTTTGACCGCAAGGCCGAGAATGAAATCCTCGAAGATGATCGCGTTCGCGCCGCCCACCGACTGCACGCCCGGCAGCGTGGCGACGTTCTCAGTCAGTTGTTTGTAGAAGGCCGCCTGCTGCGAGCCTTCCGGGTACTTCTTTCTCGGCAGCGAGACGTTGGCCGTCAATACCTGCTCCGGGTTGAAGCCGGGGTCAACCTGCATCAGCTTGGCGAAGCTGCGCAGCATCAAGCCGCCGCCGACTAATAGCACGAGCGCCAGCGCGACTTCGGCGACAACCAGCGCGCTGCGCACACGCTGGCGGCGACGGCCACCGGTCGTGCCGCGCCCGGTCTCTTTCAAGGCTTCATTGAGGTCGGGCTTCGAGGCTTGCAGGGCCGGGGCCAGGCCGAAGGCGATGCCTGTGATGATCGTTACGGCCAGCGTAAACAACAGCGCGTAGCGATCAATCGCCACTTCGTCAATGCGCGGCAGGTCGTCGGGCGCGAGCGCCAGCAGCGCGTCTATGCCCCACACCGCCAGCAGCACGCCGAGCGCGCCGCCCACGAGCGCCAGCAGCACGCTCTCGGTCAGCAACTGGCGCATGACGCGCCAGCGCGACGCGCCCATCGCCGTGCGGATAGCCAGCTCTTTCTGCCGCGAGGCGGCACGCGCCAGCAGCAGGTTGGCGATGTTGGCGCATGCGATTAACAATACAAAACCGACCGCGCCCAGTAACAGCAGCAGCGCCGGCTTGATTCTGGCAACGGCGAAGTCCAGCATCGGCACGACGCGTATGTACCAGCCGGCGTTGCTGTCGGCGTGCTGTTCGCGTAGGCGCGCGGCAATGGTCTCCATTTCGCCTTGCGCTTCGGCCACGCCGACGCCCGGCTGCAAACGGCCCAGCACGTAGATGGAATGCGCCGTGTGCGATTGCCGTTCGTCGTCGTCAAAGGCCAGCGGCGTCCAGATGTCTATGTCGGGCTGCGGAAATTTGAAGCCGGGCGGCATCACGCCGACAATCGTGTAAGCGTTGGCGTTGATCGTCACGGGCTGCCCGACCACCTTTGCGTCGCCGGCGAAACGCCGCTGCCATAACCCATAGCTGATGATCGCCACGCGCCCGCTGTTCGGCTGGTCTTCTTCGGCCATGAAGTCGCGCCCGTGTAGCGGGCTGACGCCGAGCGTCGTGATGAGACCCGCCGTCACCTGCGCCGCCGGGAGGCGCTCAGGCTCGCTGCCCGTGAGCAGCGTGACCGACCGCGTGCGATAGGCCGCCAGCCCTTCGAACAACTGGCTCTGCTGCCGCCAGTCGAAAAAGTCGCCCGGCGAGACCGGCGCGTCCGGGTGCTTCGGCACCTGATACGAGCGCACGGCCATCAAGCGATCCGGCTGCCGGTATGGCAGCGGGCGCAGCAGCACCGTGTTGACGACCGAAAAGATCGCCGTGTTCGCGCCGATGCCTAAGGCCAGCGCAATCACCGCCACCATCGTGAAGCCCGGATGCTTAATCAACATCCGCGCGCCGTAACGCACATCCTGCAATAGAGTCTCCATCATTCACCTCTTGCCTTCGCTATTCGTAGCGCAGCGCGATCATCGGGTCTACCTTCAGCGCGCGGCGGGCCGGCAGGTAACAGGCCGCAAGCGCCACCGCCGCGAGCAACAGAGGAATGAACGAAAACGTCAACGGATCGGTTGCGCTCACTTCGAACAGCAGGCTCGCCATCAATCGCGTTAAGGCGAAAGCGGCCAGCAGTCCGACAGCGACGCCGATCAAGGTTAGCGTCAGGCTCTGGCCAACAATCAGCCGGGCGATGTCGCGAGGCCGCGCGCCGAGCGCCATGCGTATGCCGATCTCCTGCGTGCGCTGCGCCACCGCGTAGGCCGTCACGCCATACAGACCGACCGCCGCGAGCAGCAAGGCGGCGACGGCGAACACAACCAGCAGCAGCATACTGAAGCGGCGCTGTGCCAGCGACCCGGCGATCACTTGATTCATCGTGCGCAAGTCATAAACCGGCAAGTCAGCGTCTACTTCGTTGATCTCGTGGCGCACGGCTGCGATCAGACTGGCCGGGTCGCCGGTCGTGCGGGCGATGAAGACCGCCTCGCGGCGCAGGCGCGGGATTTGAAAAGTCGGCATGTAGATCACCGGCTTGTCTTCGGCGTCGAGCGAAGCGAGTTTCACGTCGGCGACGACGCCAACAATTTGAAGCCAGCCTTGTGCATTCCAGCCGCCCCATCGCAAACGCTTGCCGATGACTTCCTGACCGGGCCAGAACGTGCGCGCCATCGCTTCGTTGACGACGATGACCGGCGTAGTGTCCATGCGGTCGTCGTCCGTGAACGTGCGGCCTTTCAACAAGGCGATGCCCATGGCGCGGAAGTAATCGTTGCTGACCCACGAGCCGTGCGCCGTGTAGACAGTATTTTCGCTGCTGCCTTCGGGGCGAAAGCCGATCTGCCATTCGCCGGTCAGCGGCAGGTTGCTGGCGACGCCGACAGCTTGTACGCCCGGCAACGCGGCGATGCGTTCGAGCACTTGCTTGTAGACCTGCTTGCCGCGCTCGGCTTCGGGGTATCGCGCGCGCGGCAACTCTGTACGCGCGACGACAACGCCTTCGGGGTTGAAGCCGGGCGGCACGTTGAGCAGTCGCACGAAGCTGTTGATGAGCAGCGCCGCGCCGATCAGCAGCACCAGCGCGATAGCAGTTTCGGCAATCACCAGCAGGCCGCGCAGCCGCGCGCTGTCACCGGCGCTCGACCCGCGCCCGGCGTCTTTGATGGCCTCGGTGAGATTGAGCCGCGCGCTCTGCAACGCCGGCGCGAGGCCGAACAGCACGCCAGTCACCAGCGTCACGAGCAACGTGAAGACGAGCACGCGCCAGTCGAGACTCGCTTCATTCAGGCGCGGCACGTCATCAGGGCCGAACCTCAGTATGAGGTCAACCGCCCACACCGCCAGCAGCACGCCGACCGCACCGCCGCACGCCGCTAGCGTCAGGCTCTCGGCAAGCAGTTGCCGCAGAATGCGCAGCGTGCCCGCGCCGAGCGCCGCGCGAATGGCGATCTCTTTACGCCGCGAGGCGGCGCGCGCAAGCAACAGGTTGGCGACGTTGGCGCAGGCGATCAAGAGCACGAGGCCGGTCGCGACCAACAGCATCAGCAGGAATGGCCGCACGTTTCTAACGGTCTGTTGTTCGAGGCTGACAACGCTGGCGACGATCTCGATGTCGCCTTGATAGATGTCCGGGTACTGTTGCTGAAAGCGCGCGGCGACCGTCTCGACGTTGGCCTGCGCGGCGGCCAGTGTGACGCCGGGCCGCAATCGCCCGATCACGCCGAACTCCAGATTGTTGGCGCGCGACACCTTCTCGTCATTACTGAAGACGAGCGGCATCCACAACTCGACAGGTTCGGCAAACGTGGCGTCGGTGGATGGGAACTGCACGCGCTCAGGCATCACGCCAATGATCGTGTAAGGCTTTTCGTCGAGCTTGACCATCTGGCCGACGATGTTGGGGTCGCTGCCGAAGGCACGCCGCCAGAGTCCGCTGCCGAGGATGATGAGTTGATTGCCCGGCCTGTCTTCGTCGGGCGCGAAGGTGCGGCCCAGTAGCGGCGAGATGCCGAGCAGAGGAAAGAGACTCGGCGAGACGCGCGCCGCTTGAACGCGCTGCGCATGGCGCTCGCCGGTCAGGTTCAGATTGAGCGTCGAGTAGACGGCCATCTCCGAGAAGCTCTCGTTGCCGGCGAGGTAATCGAGCGTCTCAGCCGCCGCGATGCCGCCGAAGTTCCAGCCGAGCTTCGGCAGCGATTCCCGTATGAGAACGAGCTGCGCGGGGTCTTTGTACGGCAGCGGCCTGATGAGCACGGCGTTGACGACCGAGAAGATCGCAGTGTTCACCGCAATGCCGAGGGCCAGCGTCAAGACGGCGACGAGCGTAAAGCCGGGACTCCGGCGCATCATCCGTAATCCATACCACACATCGCGCCACAGTGTGCTCATCCCCACCTCCGGTAAAAAGTAACGCGCCGCCGCGCCGCTATTCGTAACGCAGGGCGATCATGGGATCAACCCTGGTCGCGCGTCGCGCCGGGATCAAGCAAGCCAATAGAGCGACCAGCGCCAGCAGTAAGGCGATGCCTGCGAACGTCAGCGGGTCGTGCGTGCCGACCTGAAATAGCAGGCCCGAAAGCAGGCTGGCGATCAACTGTGTGAGGACGAACGCGCCCGCCAGACCGATGCCGACGCCGATCAGCGTCAGGGCCAGCCCTTGCCGCACGACCATCTTCAGCACGTCCGTAGAACTGGCTCCCAGAGCCATTCTTACGCCGATCTCGTGGGTGCGTTGGGTCACCGCATAACTCATCACGCCGTAGATGCCGACCGCCGCCAGCACCAGCGCGACGGCGGCGAACAGGCTCATCAGCAGCATGTTGAAACGCGGTCGCGCCAGCGATTGCGCCATCACCTGCGCCATCGGGCGTGCGTTGTTGAGCGCCAGCGCCGGGTCCATCGCCATGACCGTGCTGCGAATGGTGGGAATCATCGCGGCGGGGTCGCCGGCGGTGCGCGCTACCAACACCATCGAGCGACGCGCCACTTGCGTGTTGATGGTGTACATTTGCGGGTAAGGCTCGGTCCCGACCGCTTCCTGCCGCGTGTCCTGCACGATGCCGACGACGGTGAACCAGTTAGGGTCTTTGTCGTCGCCCAGATTCATGCGCCTGCCGATGGGGTCAACGCCCGCGAAGTAGCGGCGGGCTAATGTGTCGTTGATTACAAAACTCTTTGGGGTGTTCGGGCCGTCCTGCTCAGAGAGGTATCTGCCGCGCAGGAGCGGTATGTTCATGGTCTGGAAGTATTCCGGCGTGACGACGCGGAATTCGGCGTCGGGTGTCTTGTCGGTCGGCTGATAGGTCTGCCCTTCGACGAAGAAAGCGAACATGTTGCCGCCGCCGCTCAGCGGCAGCGTGTCAATAGCGCCGGCGGCCTCGACGCCCGGCAGGTTCTGCACTCTGGTCAGCATCTCCCTGTAGAAAGTGGTCGCCTGCGCGCCTTCCTTATAGGTCGTGCCCGGCAGGTAGACTTCGACCGCCAGCACGCGCTCAGGGTTGAAGCCGGGGTTGACGCTCTGTAAGCGCATGAAGCTTTTCACCATCAAGCCAGCGCCGACCAGCGGCACGAGCGCCAGCGCCACTTCGGCAATGACCAGAGCGCGGCGAGCGCGACCGCCACGACTGCCTGCGGTCGTCCCGCGCCCCCCTTCCTTGAGGGTCTCGTTGAGGTTCGGGTTGGCGGCTTGCAAGGCCGGAAAGAGGCCGAACAGCACGCCCGTCACCAGCGATACGCCGAAGGTGAAGGCCAGCACGCGCGCGTCGAGGCTGATCTCGCTCAGGCGCGGAATGTTGCCGGGACTGAGTGACACCAGCGCCTCGATTCCCCACACCGCCAGCAGCAGGCCGAGCGCGCCGCCGAGCACCGCCAGCAGCACGCTTTCCGTCAGCAACTGGCGGACGATGCGCCAGCGCCGAGCGCCGAGCGCCGTCCTTATGGCCATCTCTTTCTGGCGCGCGGCGGCCCTCGCGAGTAACAGGTTGGCGACGTTGGCGCAGGCGATCAGCAACAGGAAGCAGACGGCTCCGAGCAGGATGATGAGCACGGGCCGCACGTCGCCGACGAAGCGTTCGTGCAGCGGGACGGTCAGCGTGCTCCAACCGGTGTTGCTGGCCGGGTACTGTTTTTCAAGCTGCGCGGCTATCGTCACCATCTCAGCGCGCGCCTGCTCAATGGGGACGTTCGGCTTCAGGCGCGCGATGACGCCGAGGTAATCGCCACGCCGCCCGGCGCTCGCGTAGTCCTCTTGCAGAGGGAGCCACATCTCGGCCTGGCGGTTCGTTTCAGGGCGCGGGTGCTTGAAATCGGGCGGCATGATGCCGATGACCGTATAAGGATTGCCGTTGAGCGTGATGGCGCTGCCGATGATGTTGGGGTCGCCGCCGAAGCGCCGCTGCCATAGCCCGTACGCGAGCACAACGACACGGCTGCTGTTGGGCTTGTCTTCGTCAGGCGTGAAGGTGCGCCCCCTCAGCACCGGGATGCCGAGCACTTCGAAGAAGCCGTCGGTCACGTAAGCCCCGTCGTAGCGTTCCGGCTCGCCGTTGCTGGTCAGCGTCAGCCGCGTGTTGACGAACCCGCCCATCTCTTCGAAGCTCTGGCTCTGCGTCTTCCAATCATTGTAGTCGGGCGCTGAGGCCACTTCATGATCAATGTCGTTCAGCGGGTTCGTGCCCCAAATCCAGACCAGCCGTTCGGCGTTCTTGTACGGCAGCGGGCGCAGCAGCACCGTGTTGACGACCGAGAAGATCGCCGTGTTCGCGCCAATGCCTAAGGCCAGAGCCAGCACCAGAACGAACGTAAATCCGGGCTTCCTGAGTAGCATGCGGACGGCGAAACGCAGGTCTTGCCAGAGTGTCTCCATCAGCTCACCTCCTGATTCAAGCAACGTGTGATCAAACAGGCTAACGCCCAGCGGGCAGCCGCGTGTAAAGAAAACGGCGTGCCAGACGATTTTGGATTTTCATAGCCTGGCATTTCGCGCCAAGCCATGAAAATCCAAAATCCAAAATCGTCGGTGTTCGCTTGTGGGAAGGCGGTTTCCCAAAGTTGCGCAAGGTCTCACGCCGACAGGCCCGTGCGGATGGCGTGCTCGACGGCGTCGCAGAACATGTCTACTTCGTCGAGCGTCGTGTAGACGTTCGGCGTGACGCGTATGCCGTGGAATTCTTCATGGTCTATAGGCGTGACGATGATGTGATACTTGTCCCAGAGGTGCGACGTGAGCTTGCGCATGTCCATGCCTTCGATGGTGAACAGGGCGAGGCCGCACGATTGTTGCGGGTCATAAGGAGTGAGCACGCGCACGCCTTTGTTCTGCTCCAGCCGCCGCGCCCATCGCTCTTTCAGGTAGCGCAGCCGCGCGGCTTTGCGCTCGATGCCGATGCCTTCGTGAAACGTCATCGCTTCGGCGATGGCGTTATGGTTGGCCGCCGGGTGCGTGCCGATCTCTTCAAACTTGCGTATGTCGTCGTCCTGCTTCGCGTCTGCGGCCATCAGCGGCCAGAGCTTCTTGAGCTTCGCCTTGCGGACGTAGAGCAAGCCTGTGCCGATGGGCGCCAGCAGCCACTTGTGCAAGCTGGTGCCGTAGTAATCGCAGTCGAGGTCTGCGTGCTTGAACGGGAAGTGCGCGAAGGCGTGCGCGCCGTCAACGATGACTTCGATGCCGCGCTCGCGCCCAAGCTGGCAGATGCGCTTGACCGGAAAGATTTGCCCCGTCAGGTTGGTGATGTGGCAGAAGTGAATGACGCGCGTGCGCGGCGTGATGGCGCGCTCGAAGCGACTGTAGAGGTCATCCATCGAAGGCGGCGGCACAGGGAACGAGATCGTATTGAGCTTGATGCCTTCGCGCCGCTCGCGCTGCCGCCACGCGTTGAGCATGCGCGGGTAATCCTGATTCGTCGTCAGCACTTCGTCGCCCGGCTTGAGGTCGAGGCCGAAGATGCAGATTTCAAGCGACTCGCTGGCGTTGCGCGTGATGGCCAGCTCTTCCGGGTCGCAGCCGAAGTGGCGCGCGAGCCGTTGGCGCACGGTCTCGATCTGCGGCTCAAGGACTTGCCACATCGTGCGCACCGGCGCTTCGTTCGAGTAAGCCAGGTGCCGCACCAGCGCCTCTTGCACGACGCGCGGCGACGGGCTGACGCCGCCATTATTCAGATTGATGAGCGAGCGATCAACCGTGAAGGCTTGCTGAATCTCGCGCCAGAACGCTTCGTCTTTAGCGATGGCGTCGGGCGAATCGCTGACACCGTGCGTCGCCGCCAGAATGCGACTGATGCCGCCTTCGCTGAACCGCGCCAGAGTGGTCATTGCCGCAGCCGTGCCGGCGCTTCGCATGAAACCTCGTCGTGTCAGCATCGCGACCTCCTCGTAATGTTTGATGGATTGGCGTGCGCTCCTAAGCCGCAGCGATTCTATCACAGGCGTGCGCGTTCAGCTAACCTGCGCCCGGCACGTCGAAACCGGCAAAGTTTGACAAGCTTCTCGCGCCTCGTGTAGCGTTCTGCCTGCAATCCATCACATCTTTCAAACAAGGAGCATCGCGATGTCCGTCAAACCCTTTGCGCCAAAATTCATGAAGGTCGGCGTCCTGACTGCCGGCTTACAGGAACTGACGCCGCGCGAGAAGCGCGACCCCGATCCCGACCTCGCCGTCGAAGAATGGGTGCAGTTCGCCAGCGAACTCGGCGCTGATAACATTCAACTCTCCGCCGCGCTGCACCCGTCGGAATCCGACATACCCGCCGAAGCCATGCTCGACCCGGTCGCCAACACGCTCGACCTGCGCCAGCCGTTTAATGAGCAGCGCGCCCGGCGGGTGCTTGCGGCCCTGAGCGAATACCGCATAGGCATCTCCGACCTCGGCTACTTCGACAACATGCTGCACCATGACCCGGCCATACGGCAGAAGAAGCATGACTTCATGCTGCGCGTCTTCGACGCCGCCGCGCTGCTGGGCGTAGACGCGGTCTGCGGCTTCGTGGGTCGCAACCAGACCTTGAGCATGGATCAGAACCTGATCGATTTTGAAGAGCACTTCATCCCGCTGCTGAAAGAGGCCAAAGCGCGCAGCCTCACCTATCGCATCGAGCAGTGTCCGATGCCGGGCTGGACGACAGGCGATAACTTTCACAACAACATCGCCTACGCGCCCGGCCCGTGGATCGCCTTGCACCGCATCTGCGAGCGCCACGGCGTCGGCGACCAGTTGCGCATACACTACGACCCGTCGCACGCCATCCTGATGGGGCAGGACACGCGCTCAATCTTTCAATACTTGAAAGACGCGGGCTACAATTTCTTGATCGGCGGCTTTCACGTCAAAGGGCAGGTCATTCATGCCGACGGCGTGGCGGCGTGGGGCTACGGCGGTCAGACGATAGAGCGCGGCGACTGGAAAGACGGCAAGCCGTCAGAGAACCCTGCTGATCAAGCTAATGCATGGCTCAAGCAGACGGTGCTCTGCGAGCACGAATTGCCCGGCACGGCGCGTCACGATCCGTTAGCTTACTTACAAAACCGCACGGTCGATTGGCTCGATCACCAACTGGCAGCGCGCGAGTTGTTGGCGCTCGACGTTGCCAACACTCACCTGATCGTCGAGCACGAATACCCGCCGGCGCGCATTCAGGATAAGGAGAAATTGAAACCCATCTTGCAAGGCTCCATCGCCTTCACGCGCAAGATAGACGAAGCCGCCGCCTGCATGTTCGCCCTGCAAAACGAAGTGCTGCCCGCGCAGGGCATCCCCGTGCAAGGCATCGGGCGACAAGCCTACCGCTCCTGATTTTGGATTTTGGATTGCCGATTTTGGATTGAGGGAACGAAGCTGGTGACCCGGTTCCGGCAATCCAAAATCAGCAATCCAAAATTCCAGACTGTCACACGCTTTCCCACTTGCCTGAGCCGGCGGCGCGTTCCATCGCGTCGAGCGCGCGTTGATTGCGCACGCCGTCTTCAAAGTTCGGCGTCGGCACTTCATCGGCAGCGATGCCTTTCAAGAGATCAAGCACCGTGTGCGTGAAGGTGTGCTCGTAGCCGATGATGTGGCCCGGCGGCCACCACGCGGCGATGTAAGGATGCGCGGCGTCGGTCGCCAGCACCGTGCGAAAGCCGCTGTTCGGGCCTTCTTCGATGTACAGCTCCAGCTCGTTCATGCGTTCGAGGTTGAAGACCAGTGACCCAAGGCTGCCGTTGATCTCGAAGCGCAGATAATTTTTGCGGCCCGTCGCGAAGCGTGTCGCCTCGATTGTGCCGACCGCGCCCGTGGCAAAGCGCACGAGGTTCAGCGACGCGTCGTCCACGTCCACCGGCGCTCTTTCAGTCGAGCCGGGCAAGGGCCGCTCGCCGATGAAGGTCTTGAGCAGGCTCGCGGTCTCTGTAACTTCGCCTACTAAAAAGCGGGCGAGGTCGAGGACGTGCGAAGCGATGTCGCCGAGCGCGCCCGAACCGGCTTCGGACTTCTGCAAGCGCCACACGCGCGGGAACTCAGGGTCAACGATCCAGTCTTGCAGGTAGGTGCCGCGAAAGTGGCGAATCTCGCCGATGCGGCCTTCGTCAATCAACTGTTTGGCCAGTTGCACGGCGGGCGCGCGGCGGTAGTTATGGCAGAGCATGTGAATGACGCCGTTGCGCTTCACCGCGTCGAGCATCTGCTCGGCTTCGCTGAGCGTGTTGGCTAACGGCTTTTCGCAGAAGACGACTTTGCGGGCTTCGGCAGCGGCAATGGCGATGGGCCTGTGCGAATCGCCGGGCGTGCAAATGTCAATCACGTCAATGTCGGGGCGTGCGACGACCTCTTCCCATCGGGTCGCGGCCTCTTGCCAGCCGAGGTGGTCTGCGGCCTGCTTGACCGCCGATTCGTCGCGCCCGCAGACGACCTTCAGCACCGGCTCGTAAGGCGCGTCAAAGAACCGGGCGACCTGCCGCCAGGCATTGCTGTGCGCCTTGCCCATGAACTTGTAACCGATCATAGCGACGTTGAGTTTCTTTGTCATAGCGCGCGAAAAGTAGCTGTCTCGCGCCATCACTGTCAAGTGCTGCGGCTATGTTCTCAGACGGTCGCAAAGATCATAGGATGAGGATGAACGTGCAATCTCTTTATAGGCTTTCTTCCATTCGCTTCCATATTCGGGCGGCATGGTAGAGATTGCAAATCATCCGAAGCTCCTTATCGCATATCCGGTCGCGCATCACCGCCTTGATGACCGCCGCCAGCATCTGTAGCCGGGGCAGGCGTAAGAGCTGCTCAACGGCCTGCGTGACCTCTGGCGGATAGGCTTTTCCCTTCTTACGACTCGTTGTGGAGATGATGTAAGACGGCGTGCTGGTGTGGCGGTTGCGCTTTGGTTTGCGAGCAGGCTTGCGCTTTTTATTATCTGGCGAATTTGGCATGATTCGTGTAATCTGTTGAGTGATTCAAGCAATTTAAGAGAAACGGGCCAAGTTCCTTGGCAGGGTTTCGGCCCGTTCCCCTTCGGATGTCAGGCGGATTTTCTTTATCCCCTGACTGGCGCGCCATCGCTTTGGCGCGTCTTCATTATTATAGAAACTGATAAATAATTCAACCTATTTTTCCACGATGAAAGTTGACGCAAGCGAATTAGTATCTCAAGGGGAAGCGGCTAAAATGCGTGGGATCAGCATTCAAGCTATTCATAGGCTGATCAAACGCGGCAGATTTAATACGGTCGAGATAAGCGGAAGGCAGTATCTATTAAGGAAAGAAGTCGAAGCCTTTGAGCCACGTCCCGTCGGCAGGCCGCGCAAGGATGCAGCGGTCAAATCGCCGCAAGCTTCAAAGGCCGCTAAACGCAGCAGCGCGTCAAAAACCAAATCCGCTAAAAAGAAGCGTTAGACGCTTGCCCTTGCCAGTGATATGCTGTGCCTAGAGAATGAGCATGAGAGTATTTACGGCTATTGTAGAGAAATGTCCTGAAACTGGATTGTATGTCGGCTATGTGCCAGGCTTTGCTGGCGCACATTCACAGGCAGAAACTTTAGACGAATTAAACCAAAACCTGCGGGAAGTAATCGAAAGGCTGCTTGAGGACGGAGAGCCGACAATTGAAACAGAATTCGTTGGCACTCAAACCGTCAAGGTAGCCTGAGGCATGGGCAACTACCCTGTACTCAAGGCTAAAGAAATCGTTGCCATTTGGAAAAACTTGGCTTTTTAGAGGCTCGCCAGCGTGGCTCGCATAAACAGTTTCGGCACGCCGATGGCCGATGCACGACAGTCCCCTTTCATGGAGGCAGAGACCTTTCGCCGATCCTCCTGCGACAGATTGCAAAAGATATAGGTCTAACCATAGAAGAACTGCTCAAGAATAAGTGATCAGTGTTGGTTTCTTCAAAGAAAGCATTATAGAGAAGGTTAAGCCAAGGGTTAAGACTACGACCTGTCCATTGACTAACTGCTCTAATCACGCGCCGGAGAATATTATTGAAAATCAAATAGCCAGTGCGTATATTCATCAACGCAAGCCGGGCCGTTCTCGCAATCTCTGTTGAATCGGCTCAGGCTCACGCCTCCAGCCCCGGCAAACCATCAAGCGAGGAGAAATCATGGCGGAAATCAAAGGGGTGCTGTTGAATGCGTGGATGGAGTTGTTGAAGAAACGCTACGGCGAAGAGGCCGTCGCACAAGCCTTCGACACGGTCAATCGCAAAGACCCTACGCTGCTGTCGCCCTTTTTTCTGCCGACCAACTGGTATCCTTACAGCATGCTAGAGGGGCTGCGCCAGGTGACGCGCGCGCTGGCGACGCCGACCACGCACGTCCTGTCCGTCGAAGTCGGTCGCTACATGGCCGAGTACGTTTTCACAGGCGTCTACCGCACACTGTTGGTCAAAGACCCCGTCAAGCAGTTGGAAAAATTCCCTTCCATCAAAGAGTTCTTTTTCCAGGACACCTATGACCTGGAGATTGATCGCACCGGCGAAACCCGTTGTCTGGTGCGTTACCGCTATGAAGCGAGCACCAGCCCGACGCGCGCCATCTGCGAGAGCCTCGGCGGCTTCTGGAGCAAGGCTCTGGAGCTGGCTGGCGCATCCGACACGAAGCTCACTCACCCGAACTGCATGCTCAACGGCGGCCCGTGCTGCGAGTTTGTATTGGAGTGGCAAACCTCAACCGCCGGTCGCGCTTAAGTATTGGATGGCCTTATTGCTCAGCGGGTCTGTTCTTTATGTTCTTCTACATAACTGCGGAGCGCGCTATTCATGAGGCTTTCGTATTCTTCGCCCTGCGATTTAAACCAATCAAGCAAGTCCGCATCAACATGCATCGTAACAGACACTTGCTTCGGCATCCGCAACTTGGCCTTTGAAAAAAAGGCATCATCCAGAGGAGGGATGTCTGATGTATCTATCTCTTCGTCTGTCATGGCGTCAACCCTCTTCCAGTCCGTCTCTGATGGCTTGGTCATACTTGATTCGCTCATGTTTTAACGCCTTCCGTAGTGAGATAATTCTCAGAGTATCTTCACCACGTTCTGTGAATACAATTACCGCAACAATACCCTTGAGTAAGCCTATGCCTATCCAACGGTCTTCTCCATAATCTTTTCGCTCGTCCAGACCGGTGAGCAGCGGGCCTGCAAACATCTCCCAGGAATCGGCAAAATCGAGGCTGTGCTTAATAATGTTAGCTCGCCTCTTTTCTTCATCCCATTCAACGTTCACGAAACGAGTGTAATTATAACCGACAGATCAGGGCAAGCTCACAAGCTTAGGGCAAAGCCATCTGACATAGGATTCAGCGGGCCGGCGCTTGACTTTTGCGCGTCGCCGGTTAAAAGTTAGTGCTGCACTGACGAGCAATCGTGCAATCCCAAACAAGTTGATTGAGCAAGCAGTCGCGGGCGCAGCGCGCGTCTGTGGTAACGAACTCCTGGGGAGATTTCACTATGGCGGATTCGAATGACAAGCTGACACGCAGAGAGGCGCTGAAGGGCTTAACTATCGGCACGGGTGTGATCGCGACGCTGCCCGTGCTCGGCTCGACCGGCGCGGCGCAGGAACACCAGCACATGCACACGGCGACGCAGGCGGCAGCCGACGCCAAGCCGCAGCCGCTGAAATTCTTCACGCCGGACGAGAACCGCACCGTCGTCGAGATGTCCGAGCGCATCATCCCGGCTGACGATTCGTCGCCCGGCGCGAAGGCCGCGCGTGTCAACGAGTACATTGACCTGATCGTCAGCGAATCGCCCGACGCCGTTAAGCAGACCTGGCGCGATGGACTCGCCGCCGTCAACCAGATGAGCCGCGACAAATTCAGCAAGCCCTTCGCCGACGCCAGCGCCGAACAGCAGGTCGAACTGCTGAAAGCCATCAGCAAGAATGAGCGCAACCCGCAGGCGGTCGCCGAAAAATTCTTCCGCACTATCAAGAACGCGACCATTGACGGCTATTACACGTCGGAGATCGGCATTAAACAGGAACTCAAGTACAAAGGTAACTCATACCTCAAAGAGTTCGTCGGCTGCACGCACCCCGAACATCAGAGCTAAGCGCCCAAGATCGGCCAGCGTGCGCTTTCTTCAGCAGCGGCTTGCCATCGCGCGGCAGGGTCAGGCTGTGCGGACTCGCGCGAGCCGCCTGCGCCGCATCACAGGCGTCGGCCTTCGACCGACTGAACCGGGCATATGATTAAAAAACTCTTCGCCGTCATCGGCATCACGCTCGCCATTATGCTCGCGCCAGCCGGCACGACCGAAGCGGCGCGCGGCAAGCATAAAGTGCTTTACCTTACACACTCCGCCGGCTTCAAGCATGACGTGCTGCCGGTGTCGGAGACGATCTTGAAAGAGATCGGCGAACGCGCGGGCGCTTTCGAGGTGACGGCGACGAAAGATTGCTCGCTCATCAGCCGCGATGGGCTGAAGCCATACGACGCGGTCGTCTTCTACACCACTGGCGAGCTGCCCATCTCGGACGAGCAGAAGGCGGCGCTGCTCGACTTCGTCAAGAAGGGCAAGGGCTTCGTCGGCATCCACAGCGCCACCGACACGTTCTACAAGTGGCCTGAGTATGGCGAGATGATCGGCGGCTATTTCGACCAGCACCCCTGGCACCAGGAGGTCACCGTCAAGGTCGAAGACAGCCACCACCCGGCGACGCGGCACCTCGATAAATCGTTTCAGATCAAGGACGAGATTTATCAGTTCAAAGACTTTTCGCGCGAACGCGTGCACGTGCTGCTGAGCCTCGACCCCGGCTCGGTTAACTTGACGCTGCCGGCGGTGCACCGCAAGGACAAAGATTTCGCGCTCGCCTGGTGGCGCGACTACGGCAAGGGGCGCGTCTTTTACACAGCGCTCGGCCACCGCGAAGAGGTCTGGCGCGACGCGCGCTTCCAGCAGTTGCTGGTCGGCGCGCTGCGCTGGGCGATGAAGGATAAGTAATCCGGCTTACTCTCACACCCGGCTGCCGCCACAGACGGTGAATGGCCGCCGTTGCCATCACCGCTCAAGTTGCGGGCCGCATGGCCATCCGGTATAGTTTTCCCTGAGCATTTCTCCATCGGAACGCATTACTCATGATCATCGGCACGGCCAAGAAGAAGTTGCAGCTCGCCGTCGTTCTGTTTTTCCTCGCCGCGCTCGGCGCGTCGTTCACGCTGCTGGCGCTGGCGCAGAACACCTCGCCGGTCGCCGACTGGCGGCCCAACCGCGCGGCGAACGGCTGGCGCTTCGTCGGCTCGAAGGCATGCGCCGAGTGCCACACCTCGAAAGTCAAGACGCAGACCGGGACGCACATGAGCCGCGCGCTCTTCACGCCTGAGCGGGCCGACATTCTGCGCAACAACCCGAAGCTGAGCTTTCGTAATGCACCATACAATTACCTGTTGACGCGCGACGGCGACCGCACGATCTACACGGTCAGCGACGGTGTCAACACGCTGAGCGTGCCGATCTTTTACGTCTTCGGCGACGCCGACATGGGGCAGACCTATGTGCTGAGCTACAAAGACAAATATTACGAAAGCCGCGTCAGCTATTACGCAGACATCAAGGGACTCGACATCACCATGGGGCACCAGCCGAAGCCGCCGGTGACGCTCGTAGAAGCCATGGGCCGCGAAATGAAGATGGACGAGACGCGCGCCTGCTTCGGCTGTCACAGCACCAATGCGCTCAACGGCATCAACCTGCAACTCGACCAGTTGATCGAGGGCGTCACCTGCGAAGCGTGTCACGGGCCGGGCGAAAAACACGTCGCCGCCATGCAGTCGGGCGACCTCGACCAGAAACAAATCTTCAACCCGAAGAAACTGTCCACGGACGAGGTATCGAACTTCTGCGGCACCTGCCACCGCACCTGGGAGCAGGTCGCCGTAATGGGGATTCGCGGCGTGATGAACGTGCGCTTCCAGCCCTACCGCCTGACCAACAGCAAGTGCTACGACCCGGACGACCCGCGCATCAGTTGCCTGGCCTGTCACGACCCGCACGAGCCGCGCAAGCGCGACGCGGCCTTCTTCGACTCTAAGTGCACGGCCTGCCACAGCGCCGCCACCAAAGTCACGCCCGCCGCCTTCAAAGAAGCCGGTAAGCGTGACGCCCACCCGTGCCCGGTCGGCAAGGCTAATTGTGTTTCATGTCACATGCCGAAAGTTGAAATCCCCGGCTCGCATTTCAAGTTCAGCGACCACCATATCCGCATCAACCGCCCCAACGCTCCTTACCCGAACTGAAGCAGCCGGCGAAAATCAGCCGCTGTGCGCCTTGCCGCTTATTTGGCGTTGTTTGAGCCGAGACCTTTGCCTTCGGTGATGGTGACGTACTTATCCACCGGCACGTCGGTGAAGCGTTCGACCTTGCCGCTCGGCGCGGGCCATTTGATTTCGAGCCAGTCGAGCTTCGCCGCTTTCCCTAAGCCGAGCACTTCGCGCGGGTCGTGCGACGACAGGTAACTGCCGCCGCCGGTCTTCAGACGCGAATGCTTCACGCCGCCCGCCGACCACGTGACGGTCGCGCCGATGGCGTCGCGGTTGCACGTCGCGCCTTGCAGCCGCAGGCCGACCCAGTGATTCTCGTTACGCACGTTGTTGCGCAGGAGCAGCGGCGGCTTGCCGTTGTTGACGACGAGAACGTCCAGGCGGCCATCGTTGTTGTAATCGCCGACTGCCATGCCGCGCGCCGGAAAGTCTTTCTTGAAGACCGGGCCGGACTGCGCGCTGACGTTGACCAGCCGGTTGCCGTCGTGATGAAAGAGCAAGAGCGGCTCGGCGTACTTCACCTGGCCGGAATACTGCTCGATCATGTCGTCCGGGTGGCCGTTGGCTAAGAAGAGATCAACGTTGCCGTCGTTGTCATAATCGAAAAACTTCAGGCCCCAGCCGCTCAGCAGACGCGTCGCTTCGGCGACGCCATTGGGCCGCGCCACGTCCGAGAAAGTTTCGTTGCGGTTGTTCTTGTAGAGCGAAAACATCTCCTGATCAACGTTGGCGACGAACAAGTCCTGCCAACCATCGCCGTCGAAGTCCGCCGCATCCACGCCCATGCCGGAACGCGGCGTGCCGTTGGCGCTGAAGCCGACTTCCGACGCCAGGCCGACCTCTTCCCATTTACCTTTGCCGCGATTGATGAACAGGAAATTTTGCACTGTATCATTGGCCACAAAAAGGTCCATCAGGCCATCGTTGTTGACATCCGTAGCGACGACGCCGAGGGCTTTGCCCATAGCCTTCTCGATGTCCGTGCCTTTGCCGGTCTCTGTGAAGGTGCCGTCGCCGTTGTTGTGAAACAGCAGGCTCGACGACGGGTTGAAGATGCGCGGGATGCAGTAATAATGCCGACCGACTTTGTTATCGCCGCAGAAGATGTGCTTGTTCAGCCCATACTGCACGAAGCTGCACAGGAAGAGGTCGAGCTTGCCGTCGTTGTCGTAATCGAACCAGACGGCGCTGGTCGTCCAGCCGGGCGCGGCGACGCCCGCCTTGTCCGTCACGTCTGTAAATGTGCCATTGCGGTTGTTGTGATATAGAATACATTTACCGTAAGCGGTGACGATCATATCGGCCCAGCCATCGTTGTCGTAATCGCCGACCGCCACGCCCATGCCGAAGGTGCCGCCGGCGACGCCCGCCTTTTCCGTCACGTCGGTGAACGTGCCGTCGTGGTTGTTGTGGTAGAGCGCGTTGCGTATGGGTTTCGCCGGCTTGAAGAAATCGCACGGCCCGTAGTTGACGAAGTAGATGTCCATCCAGCCGTCGTTGTCGTAATCGAAGAAAGCGCCGCCCGGCCCTAACGTCTCCGGCAGGTAACGCTGCTCGCTCATGGCGTTGTCGTGCGTCCAGGTGAGGCCGCTCGCCGACGGCTGAATCTCTTCAAACGCCGGCAGCGCCGCGCCGCCGTCTTGCGCCGTGACGCCGGTGATCGCGCCGGCCGGTGACACGCACAGGCTCGTCAACAAGAGCAGCCCGATGGAGGTGAGCAGCAGGCCGCGCGAGCCTCTGCGTTGGCGGTGGTTGTCTTTAGTCATACTATGTTTGATCAGCCGGCAAGTTTAACGGTCAGGGTTTGAACTCGCGCCGCTTCTTCTCCTGATAAGCCTTCTCTCGCTCCGCATGTATTTTGACGTGGTCATTGGACTGGACGCTGAGTCCCGCGCCGTTAATCACGCTAGCCCTGATCTGAATCCCTTCGCACGCCAGCGTCTTGGCCGTTTGATCGCTACGATCCCAATCTCGCGGGCCGGGCAGATGAAGCGTCTCTGACAGCTTGGCGACCCAATCGTCTACGCCCTGCCATAGCGGGCCGGTCGGCCAGCCAGCATATTGAATATAGTAGCCGACGACGCGGTCATCGAAGATACTGAACGAGATCGAGGTAATCCCTTCGAAACGGTCTTTCGTCGTATACCAGATGGGCGTGATCTGGAAGCCCGTCATCCCGAAATTGGGCGGCTGCTGAGCCTCCGCAAGCCTCGGCTTGACGAATTCGTTCTCTCTCGCGCCCGGAAACATGGCCAGGACTTCATCCGTGCTCATGCCCAGATGAATGCCGCGAATCGTCAGCGAGCGAGCCATCGCGGCGGTGCAGGTCGAATCCTTGACTGGCCGGTTTGTAGTCTGCGCTACAGTTACCGCCGGCAGCAGAAAGACGAGTGCTGCGATCATCATTCGGCACATACTTCCCCCTTGTTGTGAGCACCCCATCTGCTATGTCGGACTTACTGCGGCGGCTGATGATTGTCGGCAGGCTTGCCGTCAACGCCGCCGGTCGGCTTCCCGCCTTCGCGCATATCGCGCATTTGTTTGTCGAGTTGCAGGAAGATTTCGCGCTCGCGCCGCGCGTCGTCGCTGCGCCCGGCCTTGGCGTAAGCGCGGGCCAGCGCGAAGCGCATCTCAGGACTGTCGGGCGCTTGCTTGACGCCGGTCTCCAGCTCGCGTATGGCTTCGTGAATCTTGCCCATCTCAAGCAGCACGCGGCCCAGCGCGTTGTGCGTGGCGAAGAACTCCGGCGCTGCCTCGACCGACTTCTGCGCGAACGGCAGGGCCTGCTCGTAATCGTTGCGCTTGATGTATTCGAAAGCGATCTGCAACATGGCCGGCACGTTGTCGGGCTTGATTTGCAGTTCGCGGCGGAACGAGTCGAGCGCCGCGTCGGGCGTGTCAATCAACTGAAAGACGCCGTAGGCGTAGTTCACGTTTGGCGCTTCGGGGTAGCGCGCCAGCAACTCCTTGAAGGCGCGGTCGGCCTCCTGCGGGTGGCGCGCGGCCTGATGCCATGCGGCGCGGCCCGCCAGCAAGACCAGCTCGCGCTTGTCGGGCGGCAGCTCTACGGGCAGCAGCGGCATGCGCAGGATGTTGATGCCGAACGCCTCGATGACGCTCAGGCTCTCGTTGCCCTCGCGCGCGAAAGGCCGCAGTTCTTCAAAAGCGACCTCGAACTGCCCGTTGCGCGTCAGCAGGATCGAGCCGTGATAGCGCGCCACGTTGATGAACGCCTTGTTGCCGCCCATGCCGAGTTGCTTGCCGTTGAGGATGTCGGCGAGCGCCTCTTTGTAATTGCGCAACTGGAACTCGCACAGGCCGAGCAGCGCCCACGCCGGCCCGTTCTCGCGTTGCTGGCTGAGCAGAATCTTCAACGCCTCGGCGGCTTCCGCGTAGCGGTCGCGGTCGTAAAAGATCGAGCCGAGATACCACCAGCCTTCGACCCACTTAGGGTTCAGTTGCAGCGCCTGATTGTAGAGCTTGATGGCCTCTTCCAGTCGCCCGCCTTCGCGCGCCGCGTCGGCCTGTTTAGCCAGCCGGTTGAACTCGGCCTGCTGCGGCGCGGTCGGCGCTTTGGTGGCGGTCGCGGGCCGCTTCTTCTGCGCGGCGCGACTGCGCTGCGCCGGCACGGCGGCGGCGAGGCAGACCAACGTAAGCGAGATAACAATCGTGCGTGAGATCATTGCTGCCATGCTACACCTTCACTGCTGGGGCTTCGCGTCCGGCTTTTTGACCGGCTGGGCGACGGGCTGCTCGCCACGGTAGGCCGGCCCGAGGTCTTCTTTCGCGCCCGGCGCTTTCTCCTGCCGCTCGGCGTTGAGCTTGAGGATGATGGCGCGCTCGCGGTCGCCGTCCTCCTTGCGCTTGAGCCGGTAATAGACTGTGGCCAGCTTGACGTGCGCCTCAACGAAGTCGGGCGCTTGCCGGACGACCTCTTCGAGCAGGCGCTGCGCCTCGACCGTCTTGCCCAGAGCGATCTGGATGGTGGCGATGTAATAGCTGACGTTCAACTCGCGAGGCCGCACATTCAGGGCCTTCTGCATGTACTTGAGCGCCTCGTCGTACTTCTGATCCTCGTTCAGCAACATGCCTATGTAGAGGTTGGCGCGAAAGTCGTTGGGGTTAATCTCAAGCTCCGTCTGAAAGGCTTTCAGCGCCGCATCGCGGTTGCCGGCGCTGAGCAGGGCTTGCCCGTACAGCGAATGCTCGGTCGGTAACTTGGGGTTGAGCGCGATGGCGCGCTCGAACTCTTTGGCCGCGCCCGGATAATCATGAATCATCAGTTGCGCAGACCCCAACAGCAAGCGGGCTTCGGCGGAATCGCCATTGCGCAGGATGCGGTCAATCAGCACCTGCCCCTTTTCGGTCTGCTTCTCTTCGATGTAGGCCGTGCCGAGAATGTAAGCGACGGTCAGGTTGTCCGGCGCGGCGGCGGCGACGGGCGCGAGCAGCTCGATGACCGTCCTGGTCTCGCCGCTTTGCAGGTGGCAGTCGGCCAACAACAGCAAGGCGTTTTGATTCGACGGGTCGGCGGCGCGGACTTTAGCGAACTCGGCGGCGGCTTCCGTGTAGAGCGCCGCTTTGTAGTAAGCCAGAGCGAGGTTGAAGCGCACGGGCGTGTTGCGCGGGTCGAGCGCCAGCGCCTGCTTGTACTGTTCGATGGCGTCTTCGTAGCGACCTAGCCGCGCGTAAGCCGCGCCGAGATTCGAGCGCGCCTCGACGACCTTCGGGTGCAGGACGAGGAAGGCCTTGTATTCGTGGATAGCGCCTTCGATATCGCCGGCTTGATGCAGCCGCACGGCGTTGGCATAAAGGCGCTCGGCGTCGCTGGCTTGCGCACGGGCCGACGGCGCGGCGCAAAGCAATAGAAGGCCGGCGAGAATAAAAAGCCTGATTGTCAGCTTGCTCATAGTGCGAGACCTGCATTGACTATTCGCTGAAGGCACAAAAAATATACAGTGCTTCAAACAGCGCGGGCAAGTCGCAAAGGCGGCGCTCAGCGCGGCTCGCATTCGAGGTCGCCACAGCTCGCTTCCTGGTCTGAGTTTCTTCGGAAAATCGGCCATTTTCAGACCGCCAGCGGTGGCATCTAGAGGGCGGATGGATTAAAATTAACGGGTCAATTCAAAGCTTATTGCGACCGTCAGCGGTTTGCTTCCATCGCATCGAAAATCAAGTGAGGTGTCTGTGATGAAGTCTCGCATCGCTCTGCTGCTCGTGGCCGTCATCTGTGCTTGCGTCGTCGCGCCCGCGCGCCCGCGTGCTCAATCGCAACAGGACAAACCGGACAAAGACGACAACGTCGTGCTGCGCGCCAATGAAGTCGTTCTCGATGTCATCGTGCGCGACAAGAAGGGTCACGCCATCAAAGACCTGAAGCCTTCCGAGGTCGAAGTCTACGAAGATAACGTGCGCCAGGACGTCGGGTCGTTCCGCCTCGTGTCGCGCGAAGTAAAGACCGAGACCAGAACCGGCCCGAAGCTCGCGCCGACCGCGCCCGCGCCCACGCCCGTCGGCCCGCGCGAGCCGTTCTCAAACATCAGTCTCGTGGCGATGGCTTTCGATCACTTGTCGGTGAATGGCCGGAATCTGGCGCAGAAGGCCGCCGCCAGTTTCATAGACGAAAGCTTGCAGCCTGACGATCAGGTGTCGGTCTGCGTGATTGATCAATCGCTGCGAGTCGTGCAGCAGTACACCAACGACGCATCGCTTCTCAGGCAGGCGGTTGACCGCGCCACGACGATAGCGGTCTCAGGCATCGAGTCGCGCTCGGAGGAGCGCCGCAAATCTGAAGAGCGCAGCGAGGCGCTTGGGCAGATACAAAGCAGCTCGGTCGGCAACATAGCGACCGGGGCGGGCAGCAACAGCACAACGGCAGGCTCTAACGCAGGGGCGGCGGCGGCAGATCAGGCGCTGGCCGATATGCAGGTGCGCGCCGAGCAGACCTTCGAGACGCTGGAGCGCCAGCAGACGGGTCAGGCGCAGATTAACAGCCTGCTGGCGATCATCAATTCCATGCAGGGGGTGCCGGGCCGCAAAGCCATCGTGCTCTTCTCGGAGGGCCTGGCGCTGCCGCCCGATGTCAAAATCCGTTTCTCTGCGGTCATCAACGCGGCGACGCGCGCCAAGGTCAGCGTCTACACGGTCGAGGCCGGCGGCCTGCGCACGGAGAGCGGCAATACCGAAGCGGCGCGCGAGATTAAAGCCATGGGCGAGGCTCGCCAGCGCCAGTTGGCGAGCGGACGCGAAGACCGTGGCCGCCCGCTGACCATGGCCCTTGAGCGCGGCGAAGACCTGCTTAAGCTCAACCCGCAGAGCGGGCTGGGTGAGTTGGCCGCCAGCACTGGCGGCTTTATGATCGCCGACACCAACGATCTGGCCGCCGGCCTGCGCCGCATTGACGAAGACCTGCGCACGCATTATGAATTGAGTTATGTATCGAAGAATACAAATCTCGATGGCCGCTTCCGGCAGATCAGCGTCAAGCTGACGCGCGGCGGCCTTGAGGCGCAGACGCGCAAAGGCTATCTGGCGCTCCCGCCGACGGGGTCGTCGCCCGTGCTCGAATACGAAGCGCCCGCCATCGCCGCGATGTACAAGACCGCGCTACCCACCGCCTTCCCGCTGCGCTCGAAAGCCTTCAACTTCCCCGAAGCGCAGCGCGCGGGACTGATCGCGGTGCTCGCCGAAGTGCCGGCTAACGTCTTCACCTACACGCCGAGCGCTGACAAGAAGAGCTTCACGACCGATTACACCATCGTCACGCTGATCCGCAACGACGCGCAGCAGGTCGTCGCCAAGCTCAGCCGGCATTACACGCTCAACGGCCCCATCGAGGAGGTCGAAGCAGCCAAGCGCGGCGACATCCTGTTCTACAAAGAGGAGCGCCTTGCGCCGGGCCGTTACCAGATGGAGACGGCGGCTTATGACGGGCCGAGCGGCAAGGTCAGCGTGCGCAGCGACGCCTTCGAGGTGATGCCGGCGAATACTGCCGCGCTGCGCTTGAGCAGCGTGATGATCTTGAAGCGCGCCGACCGCCTCTCGCCGGAAGAGCAGAAGCAGGAGAACCCGTTCCATTATGGCGAGTTGCTGATCTACCCGAACTTGGGCGAGCCTATCGGCAAGGCGGCCATGAAGCAGCTCCCCTTCTTTTTCGATGTCTACATGCCGCAGGGCGCGAAGAATGCGCCGAGGTTGACGATTGAAGTGACTAAGGGCGGGCAGCACCTGGCCAACGTCAAAGCGGAACTCGCCGCGCCTGACGCAGCGGGCCGCATACAATTCGCGAGCGCCATCCCGCTCGACAGTTTCCAGCCGGGCAATTATGAGTTGAAGATTACAGTGAGCGACGGCGCGAGCACCGCCGTCCGCAGCGCCGCCTTTACGGTCACGCCCTGAGCCGTGGCTCAAGGTTTGGTTGCTTGCAGTTGTTGCAGTAGGGCGCGGGCCTGTGTGGCCATGTCGCCGGGCTGTGCGGTCTTCAAGAAAAGGGTGAATTCGCGCGCCGCTTCTTCGCGCCGCCCGGTCTTCAAATAGACGTGCGCGAAATAATAGTGCGCGTTCGAGTAACGCTCGCCGCCAAGCAGCAACGCCTTCACCAGCTCCCTTTCGGCGACGATCATGTCGTCCGTCTCAAGCGCCGTGATGCCCCAGAAGAGGTGCGCCGCCGCGCTCGTGCTGTCGAGCGATACGGCCTGGCTGAGTTCCTCTAAGGCTTCGTTGAAGCGCCTCTGCTCGTAAAGCACGATGCCGAGGTTCAGGCGCGCGTCAAAGTATTTCGGACTCTTATCGAGGATAGCGCGGAACTGCTCGGCGGCTTCCGCATGGCGTTTGCGTTTGAGGTACTGGATGCCGAGCTTATTGCGCGCCGTCACGTAATCAGGATAGAGAGCGACCGCCTTGCTAAGCTCCAGGATCGCGCCGTCAATGTCACCTTTGTCAATGAGCTTGCCGGCCTGATCAAAGGCTTTACGAGCCGGGCCGGGCACGGCTCGCTCGTCTTCGGCGACCGCCACGACTTTGCCGCGCGCCGTCTCGGCGACAGCGCCGGCCCTCTCTTTCAGGTAGATCGTCACGTAGGCCGGCTCGCCGGGCTTCAGATAGACCTTCTGCCGTAACGGCTCATACAACGAGTCGTCGGCGAAGACCTGCACGTAGTAAGTCCCGTTGGGCAGATTATCGAAGCGAAACTCGCCGTTCTTGTCCGAGTAGAGCGTCGTGATGGGCGCGACCATGTTGCTCAGGATGAGCTTGAGATGCGAGCCGCTGTTCAACCCTGCCGGCAACATCACGCGCCCGGTGATCGAAGCGTTGCTGGCGTCTCTGACCGGCATCTTGTCGCTCATCGTCATGTCCTGAGCGGCGGCGCTCACGGTCAGGCCGATGAAGATCATTAGGCCCGGCAGCCAATATTTTTGTGCTTTCATGTGCGGCCTCCTTTTGCGGCGTCCCCACGTTGATCTCATTGTAACTCAGCCGCCCGATTATTCAATCAAACCGGGGGCTGAGAAGACGCATCGCGCGCATCCGCCCGCTCATAAAAAATGGCGCGGGGAAGTCTAAGGCTCCCCGCGCCATTCGTGGAACGATCAACGTGCTGCGCTTTAGAAGTAATACTTCAGCGCGAACTCGATGATTCGGTGGCCATGCTTCCTGGTGACCTTGCCAAAATTATCAATCGTCTGTTGATCGAAGTGGAAGCCCTGCGTCGGGTCACAGACGTTATCGACAAAGCCCGAACCGTTGGCCACACCATTGACGGTGTGATTACAGACGACATTCAGCGTCGTGTAAATGTCGTTGTCGGCCTGGCTGTTGCCCTGCGCGTAACGCGGGTACGCCTGGTTGAAGATGTTGAAGAACCCTGAGCGGAACTGAATCTTCTGGCGCTCACTGATGTTGAAGTTCTTGAAGAACGACACATCGTGATTCCAGCGATGCGGCGCGCGCAGGTAGAACGGTGACACGTACGGGCCGACGTTCGGGAAGTTCGGAATCTGAATCTGGCTGAGATCCAGGAACCGCTCGCCGAGGCTGACGCCGTTTGAAGTCTGCGGGTTGCTCAGGAAGACCGGCGGGATAGCACCCGATGTGACGTTCGATTGCGCGAACGCATCCGAGCCGACCCAGGCCGCCGCGACCGCACCGTTGTTGAGGTCACCGGAGAACTTCAACTTGATCGGCAGGCCGCTGGAGAAGTTGGTGATGCCCGACATCTGCCAGCCGTTGAGCACGCCCCTCGTCAGCCAGTTATTGAACTTACCGCGCGCCACGTCGGGCACGAGGTAGTTGTAAGTAAAGTTGAAGATGTGCGTGCGGTCATACGGCAGGACGCCCCAGTTGCGGTTACGCGTGTCAATCGGGTCAGTGCCGTTGCCGTCCGTCTCGTTGGTCTGGGTGGTGCCCAGCGCCTTCGAGAAGGTGTAGGTGGCAAAGTACTGGAAGCGATTGCTCGTCTGGTGGCTCAGGGTCACCTGCAACGAGTGATAGCTCGACGTACCCGTGTACTGATAGAAGTTGATGTTGTTGTACGCCGGGAAAGGCCGGAGTTGCGCGAGCACGCTGGCGTTGTTGGCCACCGCGACGCGTTGCACCGGGTCGGAAAGGTCGGCGTTGCCGATGTGGCCGCTCAACAGGCTGCCGACCGGAACGTAGTTGGTGTTGATGAGCAGCGGCAGGTGGCGACCCTGTGTGCCGACGTAGCTCACTTCAAGGACGTTAGCCCCCGGCAAGCGCCGCGCAATGGACAGACTCATGTTCGCCACGCGCGGGATGTTGATCGAGTTCGGGTCCGCCGAGTTGATGCTGATCGAACCGAACGACGCGAACGGGTCAATCTGCGGCAGGTTGGCGTAGTTGATGTTAAAGCAACAGGCGTCGAAGGTCGCCGAGTAGGCGTTCGGCGGCTGCTGCAACGAGTAGTACTGGTAGTTGCCCTGCACACGGTTGTAGAACAACCCTGCGCCGCCGCGAATTACCGTGTCGCCCTTGCCGTTGATGTCCCAGGCGAAGTTCAGGCGCGGCGCGAACTGTGCCCCCGGACTGTCGGTTACGCCCTTGGGAATCTCGCCCAAGGCCGCCTGCAAGATGCCGTTGGGGTGGTTGCGGTCACCGTTAATCAAGACGCCCTGCGTCGGGTCGTAGGCGCTCTTATCGAAGCGCACGCCCAGCCCGGTGGTCTCTTTATTGGTCGGATACCAGGCGACGCGCAGGCCATACTCCAGCGTGAAGTTGGGCCGAATCTTCCAGCCGTCCTGGGCGTAGAACTCATAGTTCCAGAGGCGGAAGTTGCCGGTCGGCACGTCAGTCGAAGCAACGACCTGCGCCGGCTTGCCGAGCAGCATGTCAGCGAAGACGTTGCCGGACGAGCCATTGCCCCACGGCGCGTAGATGAAGCGCCCTTCCTGCTCCAACTGGAAGTTCTGGATCTTGTTGGCACGCTCGACTAGAGCGCCGAACTTCAGCGTGTGGGTGCCTGAAATCTTCGACAGGTTGTCTACGAACGACAGGCTCGAATTATGCGCGAACAGCGGCAGTCCGCCCGGCTCCCAGAAGTCGCCCGCGGTCTGGCCCGACCAGCTCGTGATCAAGGCAACCGGCGCGTAAGGGCTGTTCTGGCCGAACGGCGTCGCGTAGTTGGAAAGGCCCAGGTTGTCGAGCGAGACCTTGCTGGGATCGGCGTAATCGTTATCCAGCTTCAGCTTGCTCAGGGCGAAGACGAATTCGTTGGTCATTGTCGGATTGATGACCGTCGTCAGGTTAGCGGTGATCGAGCGGCCCAGGTTGGTGCCGAGCACGTGCGAAGGCAGCTCGTAAGACGACGGGTTCCACCAGAGGCCGCGCGCGTAATCGTTGTTTTCAAACTCGCGCGCCCAGCGCACATACAGCTTGGTATTGTCGGAGATGCTGTAGTCAACGCGCAGGTTCTGCTGGTTGCGGTTGATCGGCTGCAACGCCGTCGAGACGTAGTTGTTGCGACCGCCGCTCGGGTCGGTGAAATTCGCCTGCGGGTAGAGGTTGATGAGCGCCTGGCCAATCGGGGTGATCAGGTTCGCCGGTATGCGGTTGCCGGGGAACGGCTGGCCGGTGGCCGGGTTCTTGGCCGGGCAATCCGGCACGCCGTCACCGTCGCAGTCAACGATATTCTGGAACTGGCTGAAATCGCCGCTGCGCACCGCCGCGGTCGGGACGATGTCGAACTTCGTCCCCGGATCAACCTGCTGCCGCTGAATCTCCAGGCCGTAGAAGAAGAAGAGCTTGTCGCGGTTGCGATTGAACTTCGTCCACGGCAGGAGGATCGGGCCACCGATGTTGCCGCCCGGATAGCGATAGGTCTCGCCCGGCCTGGCCACTCCGGCAAGCGTGTTGGAGCGGTCGTTGGCGTTCAACACCGAATCGCGGATGTAGGTGTAGACTGTGCCATGGAAGTCATGGCCGCCGCCCTTGGTGGTGGCGGTAATCTGCACGCCGCTTGAGCCGTGCTCGGCGGCGTAGTTGCTGCTCTGCACTTTGACTTCCTGCACCATGTCAACGTTGGCGGTGATGATGGTGCCGTTGTTGGAGCCGATGTCAATAACGCGCGCGCCGTCAATGCTGACGTTGTTCTGCTCGCCGCGCAGGCCGTTGACGTGATACTGGTTGTTATTGTTGGTGCCGCTGTTAAAGCCGACCGCCTGCTGACCGGCCTCGTCGGCGTTGGGCGCGGTGACGCCCGGCAGAATTTTCAGCAGCTCCAGCGCGCTGCGACCGATGACCGAGAGATTCTCAATCTGCTTGGCCGTGATCGTGTTCTCTTTCGCGCCGGTTTCCTTCTGGAGCGGCTCGAAGCCGCCGACGACGTTAACGACTTCGCCGGCAGTGCCGACCTCTAAAGTAAAGTCGAGACCACGCGTGTCGCTCGGCGACAGCGTGATGTTGGTCTGCTGTGTGGTTTTGAATCCCTGACCTTCCACCTTGACGGTGTAGGTGTCAGGGGTTAACGCGGTGAAAACGTACCCACCTTCATCATTAGTATTTGCCTTGCGCTCTTCCTTGGTTCGCTCACTGGTGACCGTCACGGTCGCCCCGGAAACCACGGCACCTTGCGGATCTTTAACGGTGCCGCGCAGCGTGGCGTTCGTTGCGGTCTGAGCGAATGCCGATTGAGCACTGGCCAAGGCCAGGCAAACCACTATACTGAAGAAGAGGGGCAGTTGACTAGCTAGCCTTCGCTTAAGCTCTAGTCTCATTATTGGTAACCTCCCTATCTTCGATTCATGAGCGGAAAGGTTCTTTGGGAACCTGCGAAGCGGTCGTTAGAATAGGTCTCTCCCGCCGTCTTTGTCAACAGATTACCGGGCACCGTTCCTGCTGGTCCCGGCCTACCATAGTGCTGCCGATTAAATCTGCGGTGAAGCGTTATTTGAGAATAAGTGCCAGTGTGTCAGATGCCGCAACATTATATGCGCTCGGACGCTTGTGCTGGGAGTTAATAGGGGTATAATACCGATCAGCTGCTAAAAATACAGCCAGTTTGATTGAGCACGGACAGGCTGTTACATACACCGTTTAACTTGATACAAGTGATGGATCTAAGCAAGGATGAAAAGCTGGCGCAGCTTGAGCGCATTCTGCAAAGCCAAGTCATGCAGGGTTCAGAGAGCTTGCGCGCCTTCCTGCGCTTCGTCGTCCAGAAGGCCATTGACCAGCAGGAAGATCAGCTGAAAGAGTACACCATCGCCACCGAAGTCTTCGGGCGCGGCGACCAGTACAGCCCGCGCACCGATTCGGTCGTGCGCGTGCAGGCCAGCCGCCTGCGCAGTAAGTTGCAGGAATATTATTTTACCGAAGGCAAGGCCGACTCCGTCCTCATCGAGCTGCCGAAGGGCCACTATACGCCGTTCTTCTCTTACCTGCATCAAGGCAATGGCGCGGCGCAAGCCCTGCCCGAAGTCAAGGAAGACAGCCTCGCGCCGGCAAGCAGCGTCACCGCGCCGCTCGCCCCTCCGGCGACCGCGCGGAGCCGTCCGCTGGGGCTGCTCGCCATCATCATGGTGCTGCTGTTGGCGGTCGCCATACTCGCCTACGACAACCTGCACAGGCGGTCGCAGGCCGGCGACGGCAACGCCGTGCGGAACCCCGCCGAGTGGGGCATAATCTGGCAGCCCTTCCTGACCGACGAATCGCCAACGCTGCTGGTCTTGAGCAACCCCCCGGTCTACCGCTTTACCAACCCGTCTGACCCGGACATCATCAACCGCCGCGCGCTGACGCTGCCGCCGGAACAGACCAGCGCGCTGATCGAGGCGCTCGGCGACAAATTCATCGTCAAGAACAACCCGGCCCCGCGCGTCGCGCTCTGCGTGGACGAGTTCACGGGCATGGGCGAGGCTATCGGCCTGCATCACGTCACGGCGCTGTTCGGCACGGTCGGCAAGAGCGTGCTGTTGAAACAGAGCCGCACGGTCAGCGCCGAAGACCTCAAGAGCCACAACGTCGTCACGCTCGGCAGCGTCTGGACGAACGAGTGGTCGGGCAAGCTGCCGATCAACGAAGACTTCGTTCATACCGGCAGCGCCACGATCATCAATCACAACCCGCAGCCGGGCGAGGAGCGCGAGTACCGGCCCGCCTTTGACGCGGCAGGCAAGCTCATCGAAGATTACGCGCTGATCACGCTGAAGCCAAACATTTCGGATAAGAATACGGTGATGGTGCTGGCGGGCATTCACAGCGAAGGCACGCAGGCGGCGGCGGAGTTCGCGACGACCAGAGAATACATCAACGCGCTCGACCAGCGCCTCAAGCAGATGGCCGGGTCAGCCGCGCCGCCGCAGTATTATCAAGTGCTCTTGAAAGTCGCAGTGGATAACGGCATCCCGACCAAAATGTCGCTGCTGGCCATTCACAGCCTGCAATCCGTCAGTGAATAAGCGTCACGCTCTCTCGAACCTTTACGCGCGCTAACTCACCTCATCGGGCGAGCGGTCGGCGGCGGTTTCGATGCCGCACGTCATGCCGATGCCGAACAGCAAGCCTTCAATCGCGCCGAGGATCAACTGCGTCGTCTTGCCGAAGTGGACTTCGCCAAAGACCGGCGCGAGCGTCTTTCCAGCACATTGGGATCCTAAGCTTAGAATTCCACGTGGACAAGTTGTCGCG